>UMHJ01035352.1_pt1 | contig 167390 bp, 142 predicted proteins | sample 1965511 | NCBI WGS metagenome assembly UMHJ01 (sample SAMEA4836096, study PRJEB28245) | human gut metagenome | biome: gut microbiome; material: fecal sample | place: Denmark | collected 2008
ATATCATTTATGTCGGGGTGTTTATGTATTCATTGGCCGGGTGGAGCCGGTTCTACGATTGGAAATGCATCATATAATTCACGCGCGGTGCTACTCTACCGCCCGCCTAGGAATACCACCGCGGGTAGCTTATGTATCTTCAACCGTAATGTAACTGCATCTCAGTCAGAACTGTATCCTATCCTCCACGCGCGGCACTATCCCCCACATAATCCCGAACTACCCTCGCGCGCACTATAACGCCGGACTGAACACTTCCGCGGCTGTTTGCAGACGCCGGTACTTGGTTTCGGTACGAAACCTTAGTATCCGCTGCGCCTGCAACCAAACGAGAGTGTGCCGACGGAAGTGTTCCGGCCGGCGGCTTCCAAACGAAAGTGTGCCGACGGAAGTGTTCTGGCCGGTGGCATCCGACGGAAGGGTTCCGGCCGGCGTTTACTTGTCAATCAGGTGAGTCAGTGGATCTACAGGTGTATCGCCATTATCGAGTTCAAAATAGAGGTTGCTGCCTTCCTCGGTAAAGTACCTCGTCGGTTTTGCGATTTTGCCGATAACGGTTCCGGCTTCGACTGTGTCGGATATGCCGACTGCGGGCTCCTGAAGCTGTCCGTAGGTTATTTTATAGCCGTCTCCGACCGATATTACCATGCTTGTCCCAAGGATTGGATCCTCATAGATATTTTCGACAAGACCAGGAGCGGCACTCTTAACGTCCGTGCCTACCTCTGCTGAAATGATTATCGCCGGGTTACATTTGTACTGGTCGAGAGTCGGGAAGTATATGGTGTTGTCCATGTTGTATCCCAGAATCACATCTCCATCCACTGGCCAGACAAGGCTGCTGCCATCGTTAAAAGAGAAGACAGGTGCATTTACCTGCACAGGAGTCTCATCCTGCACCTGCGCTGCAGGAAGTGTCGGTGCGTCCGTAGCCGGCTCGCTGGCTGACGGTGCCGTTGTGACAGGCTCTATTCTGGTCGGAACCTGTGTGTCTTTTTCCGTTGAATTGTTGGCAATATTAAGGTCGATATAGTTCTGTTTTTTACTGTTTGAAGTTGCCCTGACTATCGAAATTACTCCCACAACCAGTGCAGCAACTATGGCAAGACTGGCTACAATGGAGAAAATTTTCTCGCCGTCAACTTTTCTTTTTTTTCTGTTCACAATTACCTCCATCCGTGCAGACCATGTATATACGTTCTGCCGCAATTTAGTGTATACAGATATCTTTTCCGGATTGAGATTTTTTATACATTGGTTATGGTTATATTTTTATAATAATAATTCAAAATTTCTTTGTACACTGCACCGGCGGATGCTTTGGTCCTGGCGTTGCATAGGGACATTCCGTACCCCGCGCCATCTCCTTTTACCGTGAATATTACGTTGCCGGAACTGATGTTGACGGTGAATGATGATGATTTAAGACCCATACATGAGGCAAAAGTCTCGCCGTCCGTTGTGATGCGCCCTGCCATTATTTCCGTAACATATCCGGAATCATCACGCTCTATTATCTGAAATACACCGGCGTCCTCTGCGTCCATCCTTATGTCGGGCCATGTGTTTCCAAGACGGTCGAGGGCTTCACTGTCAGTGTATTTTACAACCGAGATATAATTATCGTCATTTCTGTCCTCCATGCAGTCGACGGAAGAAAGATAGCCGATATCGGAAGCTCTTGTATAACCTGTACTGATTATATGAAAATAAGGAATAAACAGTTTGTTATCATATTGCATAACCTCATTCTTGGTATCATCAACAGCCTTTTTTATTGTATTATAATATGTACTATAATCACTGCCCCAGGCAGTCTGCATATCGCCGGTACTCATAAATTTGAGGGCAGGGCCGGCAGAATCAGCCGCTGCCCCATTTGATTTCACATATTCCCCATAAGTCCTGATTACCACTGCAAACGCTTTGAGGAATTCCGGACTGTCTTCTGCCTTATAGTATGCTGCAACCGTTCCTATGACGTAATCCGTCATATCCATATCACGGATGAACAGGTCATTCTGCTTAACAACCGTTTTTACCGCGTCCTTTCCACTACTGCTGCCATTGTTTCCGGTCATGCACATTGTTATGACAAATGGAACTATAAGACACGCTGCAATATAAATTACTGATTTTAAAATGGTTTTACGCATATGGCACTGTGCTCCTTCCACTTATTGTATGTTTTTTAACAGAAAAATATTCAGTACAAGTAGAAAAAAAACACTTTATTTGATATACTGTATCTATGCTTGTATTTTATAGAACAGCAGAGGCATTGTATTATGATTTATGATAACAGACCAATAGGAGTATTTGACTCCGGAGTCGGCGGTATAAGTGTTCTCCGCGAACTTACATCAATTATGCCGAATGAGAATTATATATATTTTGGCGATTCACTCAACGCACCTTACGGAACAAGACCGCTTGATGAGGTCAGAGAGCTTACCTTTCATACAGCCGGCCACCTCATAGGAATGGGCTGTAAATGTCTGGTTATTGCATGCAATACGGCAACAACTGCCGCGGTAAGGGCACTTCGCGCCAGATATGAAGGCGTTCCCGTCATCGGAATAGAGCCTGCGCTTAAGCCGGCTGTACTGCATAAGCCGCATGGACGTGTTCTGGTTCTGGCGACCGCTGTCACACTTCATGAAGAGAAATTTCACAGGCTTATGGCTCGTTATGAGAATGATGCCGATATATTTACACTTGCCTGCCCGGGCATAGTGGAGTTTGTGGAACGCGGAATTATAGAAGGCGAAGAGCTGATTGAATACCTTAAGCAGCTTTTGCGGGATTATATCGATAATCCGCCCGATGCCGTTGTGCTCGGATGCACACATTATCCTTTTGTGCGCAAAGCAATTGATTCGGTTCTTGGCGGACACGCGGAAATATTTGACGGTGGCAACGGAACCGCACGGGAAACGGGACATCAGCTTAAGCTTCACGATTTGTGTGCTTCGCCGGATTCTTTAGGAAATGTAACCATACTTAACAGTAAGCCTGAGATGATTCCGATATCTGAATGGCTGTTAAAGCTGCCTATTGAATAATTTTTGCAGGAGTGTTATATATGATAATATCAATTATTGTGCTTACAGCAATTCTTATCGCTGCACAGCTCATTCTCTCAATCAAACAGATTAAAAAAGGCGCCCCGGATGGCAGGACGCTCTTAATTATAACAATTGTATTCTCAGTTATATGGATTCCCTTAAGTGTGTTCAGACTAATCTACAGCCTGACACCTCTTAAGATATCGTGGTTCATCATTACAGTTGTGTATATGATATTCACCATATGGTATACGAATTCACTGAGCAAACAGATGAAACACTGATTATCTGTCTGTATAACTTACAGCCTCGATTGCAACGGCACCGCCGCGGACTACCTCAAGTCTGTATCCATAGGTTTCGCTAAGCAGTTTTAAGAGGCTGTTATTTTTATCCTCGGTCATCGTACATTCAAAAAGAATTGTATTCTTGTTGTAATCTTCTATCTTAACTCCGTACACCTGGGATATTCTGAAAGCCTCAGCTTTATCTTTCTCAGTGCAGCTGTTGACCTTGACAAACATCAGCTCTTTCATATGTATTGGAAGATCAGTAAAATCCATAACTTTGACTACTTCCACGCTGCGGTTGAGCTGTTTCTTAATCTGTTCAAAAGTCTTATCATCACTTGTCACACCGATTGTCATACGGGACATAGTCGGGTCTTCCGTAACGCCAACGGTAAGTGTATCGATATTGTATGATTTGCCGGAAAAAAGACCGGAAATTCTTGCAAGTACACCTGTTTCATTCTCTACATATATGGAAATCCATCTTTTTTTCATAGTATCCATTATCATATCCTCCTAGCCGAACATCATATCCGAAAGAGCGGCTCCGCCCGGGACCATCGGATATACATCATATTCACAATCAAGCATAAATTCAATAAGTGTAACTGATTTCGTATTCTCTGCGGCACGCTTAAATGCCTCATCCATCTGTGCCTCGTTCTCAACACGGATGCCGGTACAGCCATAGCTCTCCGCAAGCTTTACAAAATCCGGTACATAATCCCCGCCGGTACATGTACCGTCTATGCGGCACTGCCTGTTACAGCTTCTTGAATAGCGCAGACATGTGCTTGAATATCTCTTATTATAAAACATTTTCTGCATCTGCTTGACATTTCCGAGGTATGTATTATTAAAGATACACAAAATGACCGGTGTCTCAAGAGCATGTGCTGTCGCAAGCTCCTGAATATTCATCTGCGCTCCGCCATCGCCGGATATACAGATTACAGGATTGCCGGGGTTGCCTATGCTGGCTCCAATTGCCGCCGGAAGGCCGTATCCCATTGTGCCGAGACCGCCGGATGTAAGGAACTGTCTCTTTCCGTCCATGCGGATATATTGTGTGGTCCATAACTGATTCTGTCCGACATCCGTCGTAACTATCGAATCCGGGAATAAATCATTGATTTTGTTTATGATTTTCTCCGGAGTCATTCCTTCATAACCGGACATCGTTATAGGAATTTCTTTCTTCCATTCATCTATTGATTTAACCCAGGCATCACTCTTTACGGCTGCCGCATGGGTAAGCATCTCATCAAGCGCGGTCTTGGCATCCGCAACGATTGGAATATTGACTACAATATTTCTCGAAATTGATGCCGTATCTATATCTACATGGATTATTTTTGCATTCTTTGCAAATTCCTCTATCTTGCCTGTTATCCTGTCTCCGAATCTTACGCCGATTGCAAAAAGCACATCACACTCGGATATTGCTTTATTGGAGGCATAATTACCGTACATTCCGATATTGCCCACATACATAGGATGGTCAGTAGGGATAACTCCCTTGCCCATGATTGTCGTGATTACCGGAATACACATTTTCTCGGCAAGATGCGTGAGGCTTTCTCCGGCGCGGGAAATCTTTACACCGCCGCCTGCCAGAATTACCGGCTTATGTGCCGATTTAAGCATTGTCATCGCTTTCTTAAGCTGTCCGACATGCACACCGTTACTTGGCTTATATCCTCTTATTGATATCTCTGACGGATACTCATCCGATCCCATCTCAAGCTGCACATCCTTCGGAATATCCACAACTACCGGGCCAGGTTTGCCTGTTCTTGCCACATAAAATGCCTTTTTGATAATCGTTGCAAGATCCTTGCGGTCTCTTACCGTTACGGCATATTTACATATATTACGGGTAACTCCCACAATATCAACTTCCTGAAATGCGTCATTACCTATGAGGTCTCTTGATACCTGACCGGTAAAACATACAAGCGGAACACAGTCATAATTGGCCGTTGCAATACCTGTCACAAGGTTAGTCGCACCCGGTCCGCTTGTGACAAGGCAGACTCCGACCTTACCGGTGGAGCGCGCATATCCGTCTGCCTCATGTACAAGTGCCTGCTCATGGCGCGGCAGTATTACATCAATATCGTCCGCATCATATAAAGCATCAAATAAGTCAATTGCCATTCCGCCCGGATATCCGAACACGGTATCAACGCCTTCCTCTCTTAATGCCTTAACAAATAATTCTGTTCCTTTTATATCCATCAGTAAATTCCTCCTGCGCTTTACATCTGCTTGCGAACGACCATATATTCATCGCCGTTCTGAAAATACGGACAGTTTCTTACACTGCCCGACATAAAATTATACATCTCGTCTTCATCCAGATTAACGGAGCAGCTGTAACTCTCCGTCTCTTCATCATATTCATAATATCCGCACATATCGCATATATCCTGTGCCATATCATTCGCCTCCAGCCAGTACATATCCGGTCTCGCAAAGACCGGTCAGATTACCGTTCGTAAGTGTTATTTTAAGAATGCGGTCTCCCGCCGTCTGTATATAATCGCACAATTCGCTGTAATTATCAACCGAGTCGGCATAAATCGTAAAAGTAACATCATTATCTTTCACAACGTATGTCTTTTCGTAATAATCGTTACCGTTTCTTCCGTAGAATAAAACTTCTGCTTTATCGGATACATCTAACAGTTCACCATACGAATTGGGATAAGCATCCGCTATTTTGATGACTGTCTTATCTTCTCCGATGTCATAACTTTGTATAATTCCTTCACGCCATATTGTGTAATCCGGTTCATACTTCGTACAGCCGGCGCACATTACCATTATAACTGCCAGAACGGCACATGTAAATATCCTCTTATTCATGAACTTCCTCCAATTCATATACTGTATATACACGGTTATCCGCCATGGTTCCGAGAAATCTCCTGCTATTGCTATATATAATACAGTAATCTTTTGAAACATCCACCTGTCTTGTATTTCCTCTTCCGGTCAGCTCCGTTCCGACGGAAGACGTTCTGTTAAAGACATATTTCGGATTATTATCTGCTACATTATCCACAGCAAATAAATCTTTATGCCAGGTTACCGGCACACCTTCCATATTATCCCGCAGATATTTTCTCATATATTCCATACTTGCATCAAGATATGCAAGTCTCTTAATCCGGTAATCTCCATACGGATATTCCGGTTCGAGTTTACGTCTGTCGGCATCGGTCTTCATTCCGATAATCATAAATACGATTGCGGCAATCGCGGCCAGCCAGACTATATATCGTGCTAACCATGCCACCGTATATAACTTGTCCTTATAGAAATCAAATCTGAAATAAGACTCCGTAATCCGGTTGTAGACAGTGAATTTCGCACCATCTGTGGTAAGCCTGAGTTCACATTCGGAACTTGAGTTAACCGGCACCCTGAAAGTATCCTGAATATAGTTCTCACCGGATGCACTATAATATGTACCGTTCTTTTCAAATTCTGTCGGAAGGCATCGTCCTTCATTGGCTCCCATCATAATGCAGCTGCTGCCATAATTGATTATATCAACTGTCTCAACGCCGGCATTATCACCGTCAACCGTATATTCGCCGCCCAATTTCGGCTTTAACAGGAATACATACGCAATTGCAGTTAATATCACAACCGCCGCACACAGAGCGGTATATAAACCTCTGCGCATTTTCTTAAATGAAAATACCACGGCCAGGGATGATGCGAGTGTAAAGACAGCCACTGCAATAATTTTAACTATCATAAGCTCTGCAGAATAATCCGTCCGTATACGTTCTGCTTTATTCCATGATATAAAATTGCTGAGTGTATGCAGTTCGCTTACCTCAGCGCCGTCATTGCCACCAGCTCCAACAATAAAGTTATCCCAGAAAAATATATTGTCTCCGCCAATATACATATATAAATTGTCAAGTTCATATCTGTTGCTGTCATATAGGCTTACCTGCACTCCCTTAGGAATGATTTCCTTGGGAACGTCAAACTCCAGTTCGGCATATCTGGTAGTTCCGGTACCCGCCCATCCGTACAATGAATCTATATAATAATCATCAATAACTTCTTCAGCGTCATAAGTATTGTTTACGTTTCCTTCATCATCAGAAATAGTATATACAAAATGCACGGAATCTCCGTTATCTTTCATATCAAATATTCTGGTCTTCTCATCAGATGCGTATATGTATCTTCCGTCATAAGTGTTTTTCCTGCTGCCGATTATATTAACTGTTACCAATGCCGCTATGGAAAGCACCACAAGTGCCGCTGCCACAATCCTCACAATTCCGGTAAATTTTTTCATATTAACCCTCCATATAATGTTATTGTCATAAATTATTGCATAAATGTCAAGTCAAGCTTGAATTTTATTTAAAAAAGTGTAAATTATATAATTAGTATTTTAATCGGAGTGTGTAAATGATAAAGCGCATAGAAATATTATTTATTACAATTATAATAACCGGTGTCCTGTTTATATCCGGATGCGGCCGCGTTGCTGTACCTGAATATTCTTCATCGGATGTAATGCTTGAAGCATTTGATGAGTATTGTATGACTTACAATATCTCCAATGCCGAAGTGCGCCTCGTGGACGGAACCGGTGAAACTCTCTGGGATGCCTGCTACGGTGAATCCGAAGGAGATAGTCTTTTTGCCGTTGCAAGCATAACCAAAATGTTCACGGCAGCTGTTATTTTCAATCTTGACGAGGAATCACTTCTGAGTCTTGATGACTGTATCGACAGCTATCTTCCGGATGGCATCGTGGATGGAATTGCCGTGATTGACGGGATTGATTATTCGCATGAAATTACCGTCCGCGAGCTTTTGTCGCACACATCGGGCATTGCGGATTATTTCAGTGAAAATTCAGATGAATATATATCAATTCGTTCGGAAAGCTACTACAAGAATGATGTATTATATGATTTTGACCTTGCTCTGGATATGACGAGACAGCTGGAGGCGCATTTTGAGCCCGGAGAAGATGATCAGGCCTATTATTCTGATTTTAATTACCAGCTTCTCGGCAAAATAATAGAGACCGTCACCGGACAGTCTCTTGAATATAATTATGATAAATATATCATTTCACCCGCGGGACTTGATGATACATTCCTGTTTGAGCCGGGAATGGACTGGGGAGACATTCTTCCCATTGATATGCCCTGCGGCACAACGACCCGTCCTCTTATGGAGTCCGGAGAACGCTCTGCCGGCGGTCTCATCTCAACCGTGGATGATTTATCCTGTTTTATACAATCATACATGAACGGCGAATTGTTTGATATATCATACTTTGAGGAGATTTATGATTTTGCAAGTCTCGGCGCCGGACGTCCGGATTACGGACTTGGTCTTATGCGGTATGATGACAATTACGAACTGTACGGCCATACCGGAAGTTTCGGAAGTGAACTTTTCTACTGTCCTGACCTCGATATATATATCATCTGCAGTGCCAACAACTGCAGTAATGCCAAAAATATGAATCTCATTGAGTATCTTCTTGACTGCTATGCACGGTGATATTTCTTTTGGCACCGTACAGCAACGCAGCCATAAATGCTGTTGTCGGAACAGTAAGTATTACGCCTATGCTTCCGGCAATTCCCTGCATGATCTCAATTCCAATCGAATAAGAATTGATAATCTGTCTGAGCGGCAGATTATATGCATAGTCAAGCACGAGAACGCTTATCGAACCACCGGCAAATGCAAGGATGAGCGTATTGGACATTGTTCCCATCATATCCTTGCCGACATGCATTCCGCTGATAAACAATTCCTTCATTCCCAGCGTCTTTGATTTGTCATGGATTTCTGCTATCGCAGATGATACAGACATTGCCACATCCATTACTGCACCGAGCGATGCTATCAATATACCGGCAAAAAGAAGACCGCCTATCTTAATCTGCGTATTCTGTCCTAAGTATACCAATGTCTCTATGTTGGACACATTATATCCGTCAATGTCGGCTGCGAGCCCGAAGATCCATGCGCTCAATCCGGAAATCAACACTCCGAGTGTGGTTCCGAGTATTGCGGATATTGTCTTGCGGTCATTGCCGCCTATCAGATACATCGTCACAATCGTTGTAACCACTACCATTATTACCGCTGCCCAGAATGGCGACATTCCAAGATATATCATCGGCAGGAACATAAATATGATCATTGCGAAGGTAAATATAAGTCCTATCACCGATTTTATACCGTTAAATCCTCCTATGCAGCATATCAATGCCAGAAATACGGCTACATATGCTAACACTGCCACCGTTCTGTCTTTGGAATACACTCCTACCGTGGCGTTATCACCCGATACGCTGAATGTAACGATGACTTTATCGCCTTTATAACAGGTTGCTCCGAAAAGATTTCCCTCAGAACTGGTTGCTTCATAGATTTCGCCTTTATGTGAACCGCTTTTTATCATCACCTTCAAAAGTTGGTATCCGGCTCTCTGTCCGTCAGGCTGGAGGTTATCTGTCACTACTTCCGTTACAACTGCTTTCTCGTACGAATATCCCTTCATTGAAACCATTTCTGTTTTTTCAAAAGAATTAAGCCGCCAAAGGGCAGCCACAAGGGCTGCCACAATGACAAGTATTATTGTACACTTGATTAATTTATTTTTCATTTACTGCTGTTTTCTCTTTCTATCTGATACAAGTACTGCTGTAAGTCCGATAAATGCAACGCCTGCAAGTGTAAACCAGATTGCCATTCCTGTTCCTTCCTTGGCATAACCTGCGACTATATCTTTGTCATCGTCCTTGACATCGTCATTTTTATCATCATCCTTATTGCCGTTATCGATTTTTACAAGTTTACTTTCAACATCTGCAAGTCCGGCTGCTGCACTTGCAACATCTTTGGTCGTTGCTTCTGCATTGTCTGCGATGGTCTGTGCTGCATCGATAAGTGCCTGTGCCTCTGCGATTGAAGCGTCTGTGTAAAGTCCTGACTTCTTAGCCTCATCAAGTTTCTTCTGTGCTTCTTCGATTGCACTTACGAGTGATGTTTTGTCTGCCTGCTTAACTATTGTGTAAGCCGTTGCAATTCCGCCGTCTGCTACAAGTTCTTCGTTCGTAGCTGCATCGTATGTTCTTACGGTAAGTGTTACATCAGTGATATCGATTACGGAATATGTAGGTCTCCAGCTCTGGCTTCTTGCTGCGATGTAATCCTGCTGTGTACCGATTAACTGATAGTACTTACTGCCTGTTGCCGAGTTTGCCTCAAAGTATACCGTTCCTTCAGGATCGATTACTTTATGTGCATTATCTGCATTGCTTTCAAGATTGTAGCAGATGTTGTCGTTAAGATAAGCATTGAAATCATCTGTTGCTGATGTTGAAGGAGCCTTTGTATAATCTGTATGGTCTTTTCCGTCTGTAGAAATCTGATATGTTCTTGAATATGTATGGTCATGTCCCTGTAAAACAGCATCGAAATCATAATTATCAATGATCGGTGTAAGCTGTGTTCTTAAAACCATACCGTCAGTATCTGAGTGGTCATATCCTGAACCGTAGATATCCTGGTGGAACATAAGCACTCTCCACTTGGCATCCTTATTGTTCTCAACTGCTTCTTTAATAACATTTTCATGCGTTGCGCAGTTGTAATTGTTGGTATCAATACTTACAAAGAGTGTGTTGCCATATCTGAAATAGTAATCTGTACCTGCTGTTGTGGCTCCCTCCGTGTTCTCAGCTTTGACAGCTGCATTCGGCGTATTGAAATGGTTCTGGTAATTGACCGACTTGGAATCATGGTTACCGATTGTGGTTGCTATCGGTGTGCTTCTAAGCTGTGACGGATAAAGAAATCCTGCGTATTCGATCTGCTGTTCAAGCTTATCCTCCTCCTTTGTTACCTTGGTCTGATTGATCTGGTCACCTGCCGAAAGGATGAAGCTGATATCTGTATGTGCACTGAGTGCTGAATTAAGTGTTCCCTGCCAGTTATAAGCATCATTCATTGCATGATACTCTTTGGTATTGGAATCCTGTCCTACTGATGCACCGATCTGCGGGTCACCCACATACATAACCGAGAAGCTATCGGTAGATTTGGTTGAGTAATCAATTGCATCTGACCACTTGCCGTCACAGTAGTACTGATATTTATATGAAGTATTCTCATCAAGTCCGGTAACGGTTACCTTGTTTGGATAAAGAGTAACACTTGAACCGTTTTCAATAACTGTCTCTGCCTTATCGATATTCTGTGTTCCGTCAAATGTTTTAATCTCTTTTCCTGTTGAATCAAGAAGTCTCACCATCGGAGTCTCCTTGGTAAGTGAATACCATCCAAAGTTAAGCTCTGTGGCATCCTTGCCAGGTGTAAGAGCAACCTGCTCATAATTACGGCTTAATGATGTCCACTTTGTCTGCCAGTCAGCCCATGCTTCGCTGTCTGCATATACATTGGAATAAACCGTTTTCTCTTCCGACTCATGTCCGCCTTCCACGAAGCATGCGTCCTTAACCTGGCTTCCGGTTGTCTTGCTGCTTGATGCATCATTCCATGCAGCTCTCATTGAACTTCTTGCATACGCACATGTTGTTCCCATTACCATACCTGCTACCATTGTTGCAGCAAGCATACCTGATACAATTTTTTTGCTTTTTCTCATAAAACTCTCTCCTTGTTCTACGCTTAAATGTTTTTCATTCAACACATATTAAGATAGAGTCGGTATGTAAAAAGCAAAACCGCCGTGCTGTAAAGACTGTGTAATGTCTTCGTAAGCACGACGGCTGTATTATTAAATCGTATTTACTTTCAATTTCTTACGTTTGTGAATTGCCTCGTATATAATCATTATTATTACCGAAATAATTACCGATGGGAAAAATATTGTTACAAATGCATGTGAAAAACTTGCATCCGGCCACATGTATAATGTAAACATCCTGACAGGTGATTGTATAAAATATATCCATAAACTTAATTTACCTACCGTTCTGCTCACACTATTATTACATAGACGCATAAAAATACTTTGTCCGCTCATGGTAATTGCAACAGCTATTGTAAAAAATATATTGATTATATTTACACATGTAGCCGTACCGTAATTCATCATGGCGATACATGCAATATATAAAATTGGCTCTGCAAACCTGATTGTGTTTTTTCTGGCTTTACTCATCGTATCGAATGAATTTTTGATATATTCCATTATCACATAGGATAAACAGCCTAAATTGATGCTTACAAAACCTCGTAACAGTCCATATTTCATAAATCCGGTCCATAAATCAATTCCATGATAGCCTTCCTGTGTCATACCATAGAATCCGGACAATGCAACTGCTATAATCGGTGCTGCTATGTAACAATAATTACGTCTCCATTTGCGAAGCAACGGATACGTCACAAACATAACAACTAACATCGCAGACACATACCATGATATACCCAGGACATTGGTATTCGGTATTCCTGACATATCCAATAACATAATATTAGGAATTGCACATACTAACTTCATGATGAATTTTCTCATACCTTGTTCATGCAATATATCAATACCGTTTCTAAATATATACATTGGAAATGCCATCATCCATGCAATAATAAATGCCGGAAAAACAGTTTTTATTTTTCCCCATATAAATCCGACATTTTCCTTGCCGATTTCCTTAAGGCCGGTATTTTCATCCATACGCATTACATGTGCCGCCATGAAAAATCCGGACACTACGAAGAAGAACTCAACGCCGTATCTTCCCCATACAAAAAGGAATGAGTCACCATGATAGTACTCTCCCACATGCATTACAACGATGATGAGGCAGAATACTATTTTCCACCAGTCAATAACACCGTTGTATACTTTTTTTGTCTCCATATCCAAAAGCCTCCATATGTTATTCTATAACATTTTTCTGATAGTCTATCATAACATCATATATACGCTTGCAGTTGTTGTGGTCGCTGAACTCGAAGAAATCATCCGCTCTTGCACGGTATTCATCCTTCATCACACAGTTATTCTTCATATAGTCAATAAGTGTATCTATGAGTTCATCATTGTTATGGCATATCTCTCCGAATGCCATTGTATCATAGTGATACGTTCCTTCCTCATAATGCTGGGGAATATCGTCATGGTGAAGGTATACCAGCGGTTTGCGCATATAGGCGAAATCAAACTGGACACCCGAATAATCCGTAACCATAAGGCTTGATTCCCTGAACACCTTCTCATAGCTCATATCGCCTGTCGAAGGAATTATGTCCACATAATCATTCTTATCGAAATCATCCACCTGCGGACTTACAATAGGATGAAGCACATATGCTATCCTGTAATTGTATTTACGCGCTGCATCAAGAAGTCTGGTATCATTAATAAGAGAATTATAAATTCTGTAATAATCCGTTTCCTTGAATAATGGGTTGTAATCCCTGGCAACGCCCTCGTTACGTGTAACCGGTACAGAAGCCTGCATTCTCCATGTCGGAGTTATAAGAATCTGTCTCTTATCATCATTGATTAATCCGTCATAACGCGGCACGCCCGTAAGTTTAAGTGCATTAAATCCGGCATAATCATACACCGGTCTGCTCAGATTCTCAATCTCATACTTGGATGCACAGAAATATAATCTTGTATTATCGCGAAGCCGGTTCTGTGCAATCGCTATTTTCTGGATCGACATTCCGTGCTGCACGCATGCTACATGAAAATGTATAAGGTCTCTTACATGCGCCGATGCCGACATTGAATAATCGTTGAATGCAAATACCGTGGAGTTGCTTATGACCATCATATCCGCATACAGAAAAATAAGTCTGTGTTTAATGCTCCTCCTGATAAGCGGTTTGTAGCCCTCTGCCTTAAGCCTCTTGCAATCCGGGCATTTCTTGTCGACAAGATAGTATTTCTTAATACCGTCATTCTGTGCCGAAGCATATTTAAAAATATATTCGGAAGAATCTCCTGCCTTATAAATCTTATCGATAAACATCCATATAGGTTTACGTTTCATGAACGGCTTACATATAAAATACGCCATTCTGACAAGCAGGAACTTATATGTTTCAAGTTTACGCGACATTAACATCTCAAACCAAAGCTTCATCTCACGCTTAAAGATTGAGCGTTTACGTATCTTATATATTACAATCGTTGAGAATTTATATGCTGCCATATAATTTTCTCCGAATGTCCAGTAACTGTTTTTAAATTTACCGGAAAGACAGCTTGTATGTGAATCAAATGAAATTCTTAACAAATCTTCCCATTCACCGACACTGTATTTAAACGCAATTGACTGGCGTTCTACGTTTTCAACCGGAATCACTACCCTGAAAGAAATTCTCTTATAGAATGAAATTCCGAAAAGCTTCGTATGTGAATATCTCTCGCGTTTCTCAACTTCGATTATTCCATTCTCAGTCTCAACATAAAAATGTCCTTCTTCGATATCATATATACCTGACAATGTACCGTCTATTGCAAGTTTACCGTCACGGTAATCCATAAACTGGATATTCACCTTCTGGCTGATTCCTGATGCCGCAAGAACACCTGCCGCGCCGTAGTACGGCTTACCGTTAAGATAATATCTGGAAAGCCTGTACGATTCGTCATGATATTTTATCTTCATGAAGAGTTCCTGAACATAGAATTTCTTGCCGCAGAATTCAAGGTTATGGCTGTTCATTATTATCTCATCATCGATGTGCTTAAGCACCCTTGACCATGACCAGAGATAATCCTCTGCCTCCTCTATAGGCACGCAATGCTTATTAAGGTTGTTTAAATTGGCTTCCACCCTGTTGTTAAGTGCATATATTGCCTGTGTCTGGATTATTGCAGGTACTTTGCCGTTCATTGACTCAAGGTACGGAACCCAGAATTTGTCAATTGCCTCATAATACCATTCTGCCTCATAGTATCCTTCAAAAAATACCGTGCTGTCCTCACTTGCCTCATGAAATTCATATATCTGTTCATTGACATAAAGCATCTTCATTTCTTTCAGCATTATATCAAACAGAAAGGCCTTTTCAGTCTCATATCTGATATCTGTTCTCAAAGGCCCATTTTTCCAGTATGACGAATCAATCCATGTTCCCTCAAGGAAATACGGAAGGCAGTTATACTGTGTATTAAAATTAATCTCAAGATAAGGCAGTGTACTTTTTATTCGTGAAAAAACATCATTTATGACTTCGCCTTCATGTTTCTTTGCCGGTATTGCGAGTTTATATCCATGTACGGACTCAAGATATTTAACCATACTGCTAAGGTATGAAGGACCGAAGCTGCTTCCTGCTTTGATAACGGTAACGAAATGTCCATTGACATCACCAACAGCATTAATATCATAAGATTCGGATATCCTGACATTAGGCCATTTGGCAAACTGGGCAGCTGCGTCATCTGTCAATGACTTATCTTCTGAACATATAATAAGTTCCACTTTGTCGGCTGCTATATCCTGCAATTTAAGGAGGCTTCCTGTCTTAGCATTACAGGACGCCTCCTCTGATAAAATGTATATTAAGGACACCGCAATGTCTTTATTATACATCATAAGTTAATTCCTCCTTGGCAAACTTCTTATAATGCTCATAATAATAATGAGAACGAAGTGTGTAAAGATCTTCCGGTGTCGTAACCTTAATGTTATCACGTTCACCGATAAATATATGGATATTCTCACCAAGTTCAATAAGGAGATCCGCTGATGATGTCGGATTTACAAGTCCTCTCTTGGCTGCTTCCTCATGGGCCCAGAGAATCTTACGCATAGTATATCCCTGCGGAGCCTGTGTAATGTACATATTCTCTCTCGGCATATTGGTATTGCAATTCATTCCGTCAGTACTTACAAGTACCGAATCAATGCTTCTTACAACCGGAACAGCCGTCTCATACTCTTTGGCAAGCTCAATACAATCCGATATAAGCTGCTCTGACATTACCGGTCTTACACCGTCACAGATAAGAATTATATCAGTATCGGCTGCATCTTTGGCAACTTCAACAACTCCGTTATGAATCGACTCAAATCCGTTAGCTCCTCCAGGAACAATTGCTTTAACTTTCTCAATCTTATATTCTTTGATAAGATCCTTAAGATGATCTATACCTGTTGCTATACATGACACAACAATATCATCTACAAGCGGATGCTTTGAAAAATTCTCAAGCGTTCTTATAATGATAGGCTTGCCGTCTACCTCGATAAACTGTTTAGGTGTATTTGCTGATTTCATTCTTGTACCGGTTCCTCCGGCAAATAACATTGCGTGTACCATAAAATCCTCCTTCATAAAGTGCACTTAGTTTATATCATATCAGCGTATTTACTGATATCGTATTCTATAATCGTATGACGTTCCCTGTCTGCTTCGTCAGGTATCGTCATATAGTTACCGTATAAATGTGACAGATATTTATGAATCTCCTTCGGGAAAAAATACTGTCTGTCCTCATATTGCATAAGTACCGGATCCATAAACCATTTTCTTAAATACTGCTCACCGCCGAAATGTCCTCTTCCTGCCGGTATTGCAATAATGTCTGATTTATCGTTATGACAGTTACTCAATGCTTTCTCTGTTGTAAGCAGCCATTTTCGGAGACTTCTGAATGAAAATAAAGTTCCGATTGCTTTCTTCTTGCCAAGCATGCGTCCGAGTTCCGGATCTGCTTCAATAACTGCACCCATACGCTGGTATTTATCCTTAATCCTTACACACGAGCATATGAACTGTAATCCGTCAGAAGTAAACCTCTGCCACAGCCGTCCGATACGGCTCTTTCTTACATTCTCTATCGGGAATACATCTATAAACAATCCGGCATTCCTCTTATCATTGTCCGCCGGTTCAACAAAACGTGTTCCGTTAAGCCTGATCTTCATAAAATTCAGATCATAATCCGGAGATGTATTGATATTCTGAACTGTGTATTTACCCGGATATGCCTTATTAATAAGTTCCGGAAGTCTGTCATAGTCTTTACGCAGAAGACATATATCTATATCGTCATCCCACGGAATGAAGCCTTTATGCCTTACCGCGCCGATTGCGCATCCTCCGGTCATCACATACCTGAGATTATTCTCCGTGCATACATCATGAATATCATCCATGATAAGTAAAAGCAATTTCTGAACATCATGTACATCCTTATCGCTAAGTGTATAATGCACTTTCTCATATTCAGCCCATTTCTTAAGTGAATGAAAAGTACTTAACATAATCTTACCACCCGTATATCTTCATGAAATGCACCTGTCTCTTATCCTCAGGCGGCAATTCCATATAATCGCCAAAAAGAGACGTCAGATAATAGTCATAACATCCCGGTGCCATTGCCTTACAATCTTCAAAATCCATAGGCACACCGCTCACATATTCTTCTCTCGGACAGCTTTCCTGTGGTCCATAGCCGAAAACTATTCCGGCAACATTTGTTGAACTTTCAAAAGGATACTTCTTCGCAATCCTTTCAATGTATCTGACCGTTCTCTTTCTTCCCCAGATTGCTCTGGCAAAAGGCTTAAGCACCGGCTTTATGAGTGCCTTAACCTTATTGGCTCCTGTTCCGGTCTTCGACTTGACAAATCTGAGTCTCTTACGTGCTGCAAGCACCTTACGGTAAATACTGCGTACCTCGTCTTCATCGTCCGGAAGCCCGTCCATCGGAAAAATATCTATCCACAGATAACGGTCGTACGGATCATCTATATATTTCTTATCAACTCTTGTGTTAAGATCAAATATCTTACACATAGGATCATTCAGATTACCCAGGTCGGATGAATTAAAACTATATCTCGGCATGAGAGGCTGTTTACGGACAATTTCCTGCAGCTTGTCATAATCCGGCCTTGGCATAAGCAGGTCAATATCATCATCCCACGGAATAAAACCTTTATGTCTTACCGCTCCGAGGAGTGTACCTCCTGCCATGTAATATCTTAAATTATACTGTTCGCACAATTTTATGAACAGCTTCATCATCTTCAATTCACGTTCATGAACTTCTTCAAGCGAAAGCCGGTGTTCATTATGCACTTCGCCCATACTATTACTCCTGTTTCGTAGCAAGCATGCTCTCTATCATTCTCTTATACATATCGATAAGTCCGATTTCCGGCTTCCATCCGAGTTCCTGAAGCTTATCTGAATTAAGATGCATCTTAACATCCGGAGCATATCCATATACAAGCGCATCCTCAGGTATATCAAGAATCACTTTAATCTTATCATCTGCAAGTTCTTTGGCTACCATTTCAGCCATACCGCGTATTGTAATGCTTGATGCCGGATTAGCAACCGTATATGCCTCTCCGTTATTACCTCTGATGAGAAGAAGAAGAATGGCTTTGACAACATCCCTTGTATAACAATAATTGCCAACCGACTGCCCTGCTGTATGAAGAACTATGTCATTTCCGTTAATTGCACTCTTGGCAAACTGGGCAAATACCCTGTTCTCTTCATAAGGGATTCCGGCGCCGAATGTCTGGGCGAGTCTGGCTATTCTTACCGGAACATTGTATTCTCTTGCATATGATGAACAAAGACATTCACATATTCTCTTACCTTCTGAATATGAACTTCTGACATTATGAATATCAATATATCCCAGGTCGTCTTCCTTTACATATTCAAGTGAAGGGTCTGTAATTCCGAACGCCTCCATCGATGAAAGATATACAACACCCTTTGCGTGTACATCCGCTGCAAATCTTAATATATTATCTGTTCCGTCAAATGCCGTCTTGATTGTCTCTACCGGATGCTCAACGAAAAATTTGGATGCTGTCGGGCTCGCCGTATGGACAATATAATCAACCTTATCATCAATCTTAATTGAATCCGTTATATCCTGACTGACTATAGAAAGCGCGTCACTTTCAAAACCGGCATACAATCGTCCTGCCTTCGCTGCATCCCTGACAAGCGCAATTACTTTAATTCCGGCATTATGTCTCTTATTCATATTAAGAAGTGCCTTGACTGTCTGCATTCCGACAAGTCCCGTCGCTCCGGTCACCATAACAGTAGTATTGTAGAGCTCATCAAACGGCAGGCTGCTGTCCGCTATATTATCAAGATCCTCCTGTAATACTTTATCAATCATAATATATATCTCCTTATATGATACAATTATCTGTAGTTTACCACTTTCGATATCAAATTACAACTCTTTACCCGCACATTCAAGTGCAGCCGCAATTACTTTATCCATATCGTAATATTTGTACTGTCCGAGTCTTCCGCCAAAAATAACATTGCTTTCTTTGTCAGCAAGTTCGCGGTATTTTTCATACAATGCATTATTTTCTTCATTATTCACAGGATAGTATGGTTCCATTCCCTGTTTCCATTCCGACGAATACTCTCTCGAAATCACCGTTTTAGGCTGTTTCCCGAACTCAAAATGCTTATGTTCTATGATACGGGTGTACGGTACCTCACGGTCCGTATAATTAACAACGGCATTGCCCTGATAATTCTCACAATCAAGCACCTCAGTCTCAAAGCGCACGCTCCTGTACTGAAGCGGTCCGTAACAATATCCGTAATATTCGTCTATCATTCCCGTAAAAATCGTTTTCCGGGCAATATTCTTATTATCCCTGATAAAATCAAAATAATCCGTGCCGGTTCTTACCTCAATTCCTTCAAGCATTTTCTCTATTATTGCCGTGTATCCGCCGATAGGTATTCCCTGATATCTGTCATTAAAATAATTGTTATCATATACGAATCTAAGTGGAAGTCTCTTGATTATGAAAGCCGGAAGTTCCTTGCAGTCCCTTCCCCACTGTTTTTCTGTATAACCTTTGATAAGTTTCTCATATACATCACGGCCGACAAGCGACAATGCCTGTTCCTCCAGGTTATGCGGCTCTGTAATTCCAAGATCAGCTATCTGTGATGCGATTATTTCCTTGGCCTGCTCAGGGGTTCTTATATTCCACATCCGGCTGAAAGTGTTCATATTGAACGGCAGATTATAAAGTTCATCCTTATATACGGCTACCGGCGAATTAATGTAATTGTTGAATTCGGCGAAACGGTTAACATAATCCCATATCTGCTTATCGCTTGTATGAAAAATATGCGCACCGTATTTGTGCACATTTATTCCCTCCGTACTCTCGGTATATATATTGCCTCCGATATTATTCCGCTTATCTATTACAAGACATGTTCTGCCCTTCTTATAAGCCTCATGCGCAAATACAGCGCCGAAAAGTCCGGCTCCGACTATGAGATAATCGTACATAAGTCCTCCTTACCATTAAGACATAAACTCATCATAGACCGGCATTACCTCGTCTGTCGGTCCTATCATTTTAATGTCGCCTTCATGCAGCCAGATTACACGGTCGCAGAACTTACGAATCGTATCGCTGTTATGTGATACGAGGATTACCGTTCTGCTTTCATCCTTGATAAGTTCCTGCATCTTGGCACCGCTCTTTTTACGGAACTTGGCATCTCCGACACTCAGGACTTCATCAACAAGCATAATCTTCGGTTCAAGAATTGCCGTAATTGAAAATGCGAGCTTTGAGAACATTCCGCTTGAATATGTTCTTACAGGCATATCAATAAACTTTCCGATTTCGGCAAAACTTATAATCTCGTCCATCTTCTCGGTTATCTTGTCCTTAGGATATCCGAGAAGCATTCCGGAAAGATATATATTCTCTCTTCCTGTCAGTCTGGTCTGGAAACCGACACCGATTGAGAGAAGTGCCAGCGAATCAGTATAATTCTCTATTGTTCCTTCATCCGGTGAAAAAATACCGGCAATAGCTCTTAAAGTCGTTGACTTGCCGCTTCCGTTTTTACCGACAAGCCCGACAATTTCGCCCTTCTTTACATCAAAAGATATTCCCTTAACAGCCTCAAAGACATCCGCCTTATTCTTGCGCAGTTTAAAAAGACTTCTCCTTATGGACATATTATGGAGACATTTATACCTTATATGAAGATTTCTTACTTCAATTGCATTTTCTTCCTGCATTTAGATCACCTTAATATAACTATTTTCATATTTATAGATAAGCTTAATTCCTCCGACTGTCATCAGAAGTCCTACGACAAACCACGCTGCTAATACCTTATATCCAACATTTGACGAATAGATAAGGCAGTTACGCATGGAAGTCATAAGAAAAGCCATCGGGTTACACTTGCCAAGAATCGTTCTGAACGGTTCCGGAACCATGTCCAGCTTGTAGAATACACCTGACATGTAAAACACGACTCTGAGCACTACATTTATGACATTCCTCAGGTCCTCAACGAATACACCGAAATGCGCTATAATTGCGCTGAACCCGAATGTCACAAGGAAAAGTGTGATAAATACCGGTATCACCCAGAGGGCGTATATCGTAAGATGTACCTTATAATATATCATGAGCACAATGATAATGCCGAACGACACTGCCATCTTGAACGCCAGCACCAACATCTGCGTAAAAATAAGTGCATACTTGGGTATATATACCTTCGTGACGATTGATTTGTTCGATGCAACGATTTTGACGCTCTGCATGACATTTTTATTGAAAAAGTCCCATAACGTTATACCGATTATAATATAGAGTGTCATGTACTGACCGCTCTTGTTAAAAATAATTGTATAGATAAACCAATATACTATTGTAAAAAGTACAGGTTCCAAAACCCACCATAACCATCCCAGATATGAACCGGCCACTTCCGATTTCAGGGATGACTTTGCAGAAAATCCTATATATTTATAGAATTTCTTCATATCTTTGATAAACTTAGCCATATGCCTTTTTGCGCACGCTCCTTTCTGTCAATCCCGTTCAATATAACACTAATATTACGTAAAGTCAATAAAACTATACCCCGCACATGTTAAATACGGGGTATAGAGATATTAGTTATTCATATTAATTAAAGTTCGACTTTAACCTTATCGAGATGCCAGATATCGCGCACATACTCTTCGATAGTTCTGTCCGATGAGAACTTGCCGCTGCATGCTGTGTTAAGCATGACGGATCGAGCCCATCCTTCGCTGTCCCGGTATTTTTCTTCAATCTTCTTCTGTGCATCGGCATACGAACGGAAATCCTTAAGGATAAAGTAAACATCCGGCTTCGCATCATAGAGAAGTGAATTGTAGATATCCCTGAAAAGCTCAGGATCCTCAGGTGAGTAGAAACCGTTGATAAGCTGCATAAGCACCTGTCTGATTTCCTGGTCGTTATTAAAGATATCCTGAGGGTTATATCCGCCCTCATTCTGATATTTGATAACTTCTTCAGCTGTAAGTCCGAAGATTACCGCATTTTCTTCTCCGACTTCCTTGACAATCTCAACGTTAGCGCCGTCCATTGTTCCGAGTGTCATCGCACCGTTAAGCATGAACTTCATATTACCTGTACCTGAAGCCTCTTTGCTGGCTGTTGAAATCTGCTCGCTGACATCAGCTGCCGCAAAAATAATCTCAGCATTGGATACACGGTAATTTTCAATAAATACAACCTTAATCTTGCCGTCGATACTCTTATCATTATTGATAACATTGGCAACATTATTGATAAGTTTGATCGTGAGTTTTGCTCTTCTGTATCCTGCTGCTGCCTTGGCACCGAAAATAAATGTTCTCGGATAGAAATCCATATCCGGATGCGCCTTAATCTGGTTATACAGATACATTACATGAAGGATATTAAGAAGCTGTCTCTTATATTCATGAAGTCTCTTAACCTGTACGTCAAAAATCGAACGCGGGTCAACATCAACTCCGTTATGCTCTTTGATATAAGCTGCAAGTCTCAACTTGTTCTGGTATTTAATCTGCATAAATTCCTGACGGCTGAGTTCATCATCTGCATATACCGCAAGCTTCTTTATCTGTGAGAGATCTGTGATCCACTCATCGCCAATCTTTCTGGTTACCCAGTCAGCGAGAAGCGGATTTCCGTGAAGGAGGAATCTTCTCTGTGTAATACCGTTGGTCTTATTATTGAACTTCTCAGGCATCATCTCATAGAAATCCTTAAGTTCCTGTTTCTCAAGAATTTCCGTATGAAGTGCTGCTACACCGTTTACAGAGAAACCTGCAACGATTGCAAGGTTTGCCATCTTAACCTGACCGTCATAGATGATTGCCATCTTGGCGATTTTGTCCTGATTGCCTGGGTATAATTTCTTAACCTGCTCAACAAATCGTCTGTTAATCTCTTCAACAATCTGATATATTCTCGGAAGAAGTCTTGAGAAGAGTTCAATAGGCCATTTTTCAAGTGCCTCAGCCATAATTGTATGATTGGTATATGCACATGCCTTGTTGGTAACTTCCCATGCTTCATCCCATGTGAGTTTCTCGTCATCCATAAGAATTCTCATAAGTTCTGCTACCGTAACTGTCGGATGTGTATCGTTAAGCTGGAAGCAGATTTTCTCATAAAGCTTTCTTACATCATCATGTGTCTCTTTGTATTTGGCAACTGCTCTCTGAACACTTGCTGATACGAAGAAATACTGCTGCTTAAGTCTTAATTCCTTACCTGCATAATGGTCATCGCAAGGGTAAAGGACTTCGCAGATAGTTTTTGCAAGGTTCTCCTGCTCAACTGCCTTGTGGTAATCACCTTTGTCAAAAGAATCAAGGTTGAACTCCTGGATAGGCTCTGCATCCCAGATTCTTAATGTGTTTACAATATTATTGCCATATCCGACAACCGGAAGATCATAAGGTACGGCGCGTACACACTGGTATCCTTCCTGTACGAAATTGTCTCTTCCCTTATCATCAACATAAGATCTTACATATCCGCCGAATTTAACTTCAACCGCATATTCAGGTCTCTTGATCTCAAATGGGTTACCATCTCTTAACCAGTCATCCGGAATCTCAATCTGATATCCGTTCTCAATCTTCTGTGCAAACATACCGTATCTGTATCTGATTCCACAGCCGTATGCCGGATATCCGAGTGTTGAAAGTGAATCGAGGAAACATGCTGCAAGACGTCCGAGGCCACCGTTTCCGAGTGCCGCATCCGGTTCCTGATCTTCTATAACATTAAGGTCAAAACCAAGCTCATCAAGTGCTTCTTTAACTTCCTTGTAACATGTAAGGTTAATCATGTTGTTGCCGAGCGCACGTCCCATGAGGAATTCCATCGACATATAGTACACTGTCTTGGCATCCTCTTTCTCAAATTCCCTATGAGTTGCAATCCATCTGTCGATTATATAATCCTTAACTGTATATGCAACTGCCTGAAAAACCTGCTGTTTGCTTGCTTCGTCAATTGTCTTTCTGTACATGTTCTTGACATTTGACACTACCTGTTTTTTGAAATCTTCTTTGTCAAACTCCATTTTCTCCATCCTGATTTCTCCCTTTGTTTAATTTTTGGAAACACCCAATGTAACTGTCTCGCCATTGATATTCCATTCCTTAGAGTAACCTTTTATTTCTCCAGATATTATGTCGGTTGCAAGAACCTCCGCCTTAACGGTATCTGAATTTTTATCCAGAAGCGCGGCAATTTTATCATTACCTTCCGAAGAAACGGTAATCTTATCCATTACTTCAAATCCTGCTTCTTTTCTCATGGTCTGTATCTTACTGATAAGCTCCCTTACAAAGCCTTCCTCAATAAGTTCAGGAGAAAGATTTGTATCAAGAACAACCGTCACACCGTTATCACTTGCCGATTCAAAGCCTTCTGTCTGTGCAATATCAATAAGAAGATCATCCTTGGTAAGTTCAACTTTCTCTCCGCCAAAATCAAATGTAAGCATTCCATTGGCATTGAGCTCATCCATGGCAGCATTGCCGTCAATTGCCGAAAGAGCCTGACGGATCTGTCCGAGGAGTTTACCGTACTTAGGACCTACTGTCTTAAGCTGCGGTTTGAAGCTGTATGAGCTGTATGCTCTTACGTCATCCGTAAATTCCACTGCCTTAACGTTAAGTTCATCCTCAATAATTTCCTTGAAAAATTCCGGAACTTCAAAAGGTGCCTTAACATACATTTTGCCGATAGGCTGTCTGTTCTTGATATTGGCTGCATTACGGCACGCACGTCCGATAACAACGATTTTAAGAACTTCATCCATATTCTTCTCAAGCTCTTTATCAATATATGTTTCGTCAGCTACAGGATAATCACAAAGATGTATGCTCTCCGGTGCATCCTTATCGATACTCTTGACAAGATTGAGATAAATTTCCTCTGTCATAAACGGTATCATAGGAGCTGCTACCTTGCAAAGTGTTACAAGACAGGTATAAAGTGTCATGTAAGCATTTATCTTATCCTGCTCCATTCCCTTAGCCCAGAAACGTTCTCTTGAACGTCTTACATACCAGTTGCTGAGGTCGTCAACAAATTCTTCAAGAACTCTTGTCGTCTCCGGAATCTTATAATCATTAAGATAAGAATCCACTGATTTCACAAGTGAGTTGAGCTTACTTAAAATCCACTTATCCATTACGGAAAGTTTATCATATTCAAGCTGGTATTTGGTTGCGTCAAATTCATCTATATTCGCATAAAGCACGAAAAATGCATATGTGTTCCAGATTGTTCCGAGGAATTTTCTCTGTCCTTCGGTAACGGCCTTATCGTAAAATCTGTTCGGAAGCCATGGTGCCGAATTCGAGTAGAAATACCATCTGATTGCATCTGCGCCATGTGTTTCAAGAGCATCAAACGGATCAACCGCATTGCCCTTTGATTTACTCATCTTCTGGCCGTTCTCATCCTGTACATGTCCGAGAACGATTACGTTCTTATACGGTGCCTTATTAAACAGCAATGTTGATTCTGCAAGCAGTGAGTAGAACCATCCTCTTGTCTGGTCAACAGCTTCAGAAATAAAGTCTGCCGGGAACTGCTTCTCAAAAAGTTCCTTATTCTCAAACGGATAATGATGCTGTGCAAAAGGCATTGCTCCCGAGTCAAACCAGCAGTCGATAACTTCCGGCACTCTCTTCATGGTTTTTCCACAATCCGGACACTTAAATGTTACCGCATCAATGAACGGACGGTGGAGTTCAATATCGTCAGGACAGTTATCCGACAATTCTTTAAGTTCTGCAATGCTTCCTATGGAGTGCATCTTGCCACAACCCTCGCACTGCCAGATATTAAGAGGAGTTCCCCAATATCTGTTACGGCTGATTCCCCAGTCCTGAACATTCTCAAGCCATGCGCCGAAACGTCCTTTTCCGATTGTCTCAGGAATCCAGTTGATTGTATTATTGTTACGGATAAGGTCATCCTTAACCGCTGTCATCTTAATGAACCATGACTCTCTCGCATAATAGATAAGAGGTGTATCGCATCTCCAGCAGAACGGATAATCATGTTCAAATTTAGGTGCTGCAAAAAGCTTACCTTCCGCATCAAGGTCTTTAAGGACTTCAGGGTCTGCTTTCTTAACGAAAAGGCCTGCATAAGGCGTTTCCTCAGTCATATCACCCTTGCCGTCTACGAATTGTACAAACGGAAGATCATATTTACGGCCTATTCTCGCATCATCTTCACCGAATGCCGGTGCAATGTGTACGATTCCTGTACCGTCTGACATGGATACATATCCGTCACATGTCACGAAATGGCCTTTCTTGTTCTGTCTGGCTGCTGATTCCGCAGCACATGCATAAAGCGGCTCATACTCTTTATATTCAAGCTCACTTCCTTTATATGTCTGAAGAACTTCATAAGCCGGTGTTCCCTCTTCTCTCTCAAGTGTTCCGAGAACCTTGTCAAGAAGTGCTTCTGCCATATAATAGGTATATCCGTCAACAGCCTTAACCTTACAGTATGTGTCATCAGGGTTGACGCAGAGTGCCACATTGGATGGAAGTGTCCAAGGTGTTGTTGTCCATGCGAGGAAATAAGCATCCTCACCTTTAACCTTAAATCTTACGATTGCCGAGCGTTCCTTAACTGCTTTATATCCCTGTGCAACCTCATGTGATGAAAGAGGGGTTCCGCATCTCGGGCAGTAAGGAACAATCTTAAATCCTTTGTAAAGAAGTCCTTTATTCCAGATTTCCTTAAGGGCCCACCATTCGGACTCTATGAAGTCATTATCATATGTTACATAAGGGTGGTCCATATCGGCCCAGAAACCGACTGTATTGGAGAAATCCTCCCACATTCCCTTATACTTCCATACACTTTCCTTGCAATGCTCGATAAACGGCTCAAGTCCGTACTGTTCAATCTGTTCCTTGCCGTCAAGTCCGAGCTTCTTCTCAACTTCAAGCTCAACCGGAAGACCGTGTGTATCCCATCCTGCCTTACGCGGTACCATATATCCTTTCATTGTCCTGTATCGCGGAATCATATCCTTGATTACACGCGTAAGAACATGGCCGATATGCGGCTTTCCGTTAGCGGTAGGCGGTCCATCATAGAATGTATATGATGGGCAATTCTCACGCATCTTCATGCTTTTTTCAAAAATCTGATTGTCTTTCCAGAACTTTTCAATCTGTTTTTCTCTCTCGACGAGTTTCAATTCTGCAGAAACTTTCTCGTACATCTTACTCTTCCTTTCAATAAATTATATTCTGACACGGCAACGGTAATTTAAAAAACCTCTGCCGGTAATTGGCAGAGGCCTGAAAATCAATAATAATCAGTGTGCTGCATCGCAGCATCCGTTCGGCATACCAACATATGCGTTCTCTGTAACGGGAGAAAACCGTCATCTCTTAATAGCCTTAACAGCGTTCAGATAGAAACTCCGGAGTGATATTCATCTGATTCCTACTTATACCGCATCACAGCACCGCGGCTCTCTGAAATGTTCGGAAAAAGACTACTGTCTCCATCAAAGTCTTAAACATAATTATTATAGACATATCGTGTTCGATTTGTCAAACACTGTTTTAAATTTTAAAGCGGTATCCCACGCCCCATATTGTCTCAATATACTGCGGCTTAGATGTATTATATTCTATCTTTTCGCGTATCTTCTTAATATGGACAGTTACCGTTGCAATATCGCCCACGGAATCCATCTCCCAGATTTCTTTAAAAAGTTCTTCCTTCGTATACACACGGTTAGGATGCTTGGCAAGGAATACCAGCAAATCAAACTCTTTTGTTGTAAAATTCTTCTCCTCACCGTTTACAAAAACCCTTCGCGCGGTAAGGTCAATCTTGATTCCTCTGATCTCAAGCTCATCATTCGGCTCAGCATTGGATGACACAAGCCTTGCATATCTTGACATGTGGGCTTTGACACGCGCTACGAGTTCGCTCGGGCTGAACGGTTTCGTAATATAATCATCCGCTCCTAGTCCCAGCCCGCGTATCTTATCAATATCCTCTTTACGTGCGGAAACCATAAGGATAGGGGCGTTGCTTATCTCTCTTATTCTCTCGCATATCTCAAAACCGTCCATTCCCGGCAGCATTATGTCAAGAATATAGAGATCAAAATCCTCACTCATGGCAAGTCCCAGTCCGTCAGTTCCGTTATTGGCTATAACAACTTCAAAATCACTCAGTTCAAGATAATCTTTCTCAAGTTCCGCAATGCTCTGTTCATCTTCTACTATCAGAATTCTTTTCTTGGTACTCATTTTGTCATCTCCTGTCTTATTTCTATTCTTTATCTATTCTCTTGGGAACCGGCTTGGCCTGTTTGTGTTTGATCATGGTGATATGCATTATTGTGCCGACTCCCGGTGTACTCTCTGCGCTTATCGTTCCACCATGATCTTTAATAATCTTGCTTACAATCGAAAGACCTATCCCGCTTCCGCCGGCGGCTGTGTTGCGTGAGGCGTCAGCCCTGTAAAAGCGGTCAAAAATATGCGGAAGGTCCTTTGGCTCTATTCCCTTGCCGTTATCTTCTATATCAATAAATACATTGTCACGGTTCTCCGTGAGTCTTATATCAATCGCACTTTGTTCTTTGTCGCGGTATTTGACCGAATTGCTCACGATATTATTTATTACACGTTTAAGTTGTTCCGGATCTGCTATGATCGTGGTCTTACGGCTGATTTCATTGGAATACGAAAGTCTGACACCCTCCGCATCCAGTTCTGTTCCTATTTCTTCCACACAGTCCTCAAAATAATCCGTAAGATTAATACATACGAAATTATATGGTACCCTGTCCGTGTCAATCTTTGAGTAAAATGTAAGTTCATCTATAAGTTTATCCATATCACAAGCTTTATTATATATGGTCTTAACATATCTGTCCATCTTCTCCGGTGTATCCACAACACCGTCCATTATTCCTTCCACATAGCCTTTGATGGCTGTAATAGGAGTTTTTAAATCATGGGAGATATTTCTTATAAGTTCCTTATTCTCGTTGTCTATCTTAATCTTATCCTCGGCATTTTCCAGAAGTCTTTTTCTCATGCTGTCAAAATCCCTGCAGAGTTCCGCTATCTCGTCCTTGCCCTCAACATCCATCTTAAAATCAAGATTACCGTTCTTAATATTATATGTGGCCAGTTTCAATTTATTGATAGGTGATACCGTTTTTTTATATATCCATGTGGTAAATATACCGCTCGTGAAAATAAGGATAAGCACGATACCCACAATTCCGTCAAAGATAAGCATCTTCATCTGCGGCACCAGTTCATCAATACACATGACAACATATGCATACCCGCTGTTGCCGGGATCGCCGTAATCTATGATATTGACAATCGCCTGCTCTTGTTCAAGATAAATTGCCGCTCTGTCAGAGTCCCCATTATAATCTATTCTGTTAATCTGTTCAAGGATTTCGTCAGAGCGTTCATCGCCGGAATAGACGCACTCTGAATTCTTAACCACTACAAGGAAAGCACTTCTCTTCTTGAGTTCTGTGTTTATCCCATCCATAAAATCATAATCCGAGAAAAGATACGGTTCATTATCCGCCGCGTCAGCCAGCTTGCTGTACTCACTTTCACATATATTGAACACCAGGGCTGCAGGATTGATGAGTGTCTCGTATGAAGTCCCATCCGCATTATAGCTGCGCCTGATTTCCTTAAGTTTAAAAGATGCCACAAGTATAAGTGCCACTGAAAAAAGTAACACCGGCACAATTATAAGTATTGCAAATGATATTTTTAACTTAGTTGAAAGTTTCATACTGGCTCCTGTCAAACAAAAAGGTCCGGACAAATCCTGTCCGAACCTATTTTAACATAAAACACAATCAAAAAATACTAAAGTATTATAAACTTTATAAATATTTTCTTAAGTCATCTGCCTTGTCGGTCTTCTCCCACGGAAGGTCAAGGTCTGTACGTCCGAAATGTCCGTACGATGCTGTCTGTTTGTAAATCGGTCTTCTCAAATCAAGCATCTTGATGATTCCGGCCGGTCTTAAATCAAAATTCTCTCTGACAATCTCAACGAGTCTTGCGTCATCAAGTTTGCCCGTGCCGAAAGTCTGTACATTGATTGATGTCGGATGTGCAACTCCGATTGCATATGACAGCTGTATTTCACATCTGTCTGCAAGTCCTGCTGCCACGATATTTTTGGCTGCATATCTTGCTGCGTAAGCTGCAGAACGGTCCACCTTGGTGCAGTCCTTTCCGGAGAAAGCTCCGCCGCCGTGTCTTGCGTATCCGCCATATGTATCTACAATAATCTTACGTCCCGTGAGTCCGCTGTCGCCCTGCGGTCCGCCTATTACGAAACGTCCTGTAGGATTGATGAAAAACTTGGTCTTATCATCGACAAGTTCTGCCGGAAGAACCGGATCCAGTACGTATTTGCGGATATCCGCATGAATCTGTTCCTGTGTAACATCAGGATCATGCTGTGCTGATATTACAACAGCGTCAAGATGAATTGCTTTATTGTTCTCATCATATTCAACGGTAACCTGTGACTTGCCATCCGGTCTTAAGTACTTAAGAGTGCCGTCTTTACGAACCCTGGCAAGCTGTCTGGCAAGCCTGTGTGCAAGTGCTATAGGATATGGCATATATTCCTCGGTCTCATTGGTGGCATAACCGAACATCATTCCCTGGTCTCCGGCTCCGATTGCATCGATATCAGCATCATCCATACCGGATTCTTTGGCCTCAAGTGCCTTATCAACCCCCATTGCGATATCCGGTGACTGTCTGTCAAGTGCAACCATTACCGCGCAGGTATTTCCGTCAAATCCGATATCAGTACTGGTATATCCTATTTCCTTAACCGTATCCCTTACTATTTTCTGGATATCAATATTGGCTTTGGTTGTAATCTCACCCATTACAAGCACAAAACCTGTGTTGCAGCATGTCTCGCATGCGACACGGCTCATCGGATCCTGCTCAAGCAATGCGTCCAGTATCGCATCTGAAATCTGGTCACAGACTTTGTCCGGATGTCCTTCCGTGACCGATTCTGAAGTAAATAAAAATTTCTCCATCGTAATCTCCTTTAAATTATGGTATTAAAAACGAGTCCATACACAAATATGGACTCGATTATAAATTCGTAATCAAATCCACTTATTGCTCGAAATTGCCATATATCATATAATATATGTAACTTCTAATTTCGCTCAGGCTGGCACCTTCCTGTTAAGGGGTTGCCGTGACTTCTCAGATCCTATGTATCTCCATCACTCTGAATAAGCGGGATTAATTCCATGTATTAACTTGTTTTACGCATAACATTGTAAAGCCTGTGAGCCCGATAGTCAATAGGCTATTTACAATTCATATATTTTGTCGAGATTAAGTTTCTCGAGCTGTTTGCGCGGACCGACAACGCACATGCTTCCCGCGGACACACATTTGCCGAGTGCATCTGCAATTCCGGCAATGTCTTCCGGGCGTGCATTCAGAAGATTTTTTCTCCGTAAGCATCTGCTTTCGTAGCTTATTCTTCTGAAAAAAAGCGTATCTGCGATATTTCCTTTGGTTTTAGGTGTAAACACCGGTGACATATCTGCAACCGCTCCTATTATATATTCAGTTATATCATCGCATTCCGCACAGAATTTTTTCAGAAATTCACCTATTTTATCTGTGTTCTTAATGAATCCTGCAATATCCGGATCTCTGTATGTGTAACATGATGCAAATCCATTCTCCCTTACCTGGAAATCCGTTCCGTATGCGCCGCCCTTAACTCTCACAACGTTCCACAGATAATCTAACGAAATTATCTTGGATGCCAGTCTTGCCCTTTCCGAATAACGTAATCCGTGCGCCATCATGCTGCTTCCCATTACCGCAAATGACACATCAGAAGGTATCACTATTCCCTCCCTGGCAGGCTTGTTAAGTTCGATCAGATCATGTCCGGCTCTCTCATTTCCCGACGTGAATGCTCCCGTAAAGAAATCCGTAACAATATGTGCACAATCATGCATCGTTCCCGTAACGCTGACGGTCATTCTTGCACTGTCAAATATGTGTGGTTTAAGTGCTTCCATACACGCTTTGACCTTGGGATATTCCACGTCAAAATTATCTCCTATATCCTTAAGCCAATTGTAGTATGTAATACCTCCGCTGTATTCGCCCACAATTCCCGAGAGCGACCATGATGATGCCACGCGGCTCATCGCCGCACCGATTCCTGATGATGTGACTCCATCTCTAAAATCAACTATATACTGATGTACGATATCCTTAATGTCCTTCAGGTCATCAAAACAGCAGTCGTTGATAAATTCGGCAATGAGTTCCATGGCCGGCTGTATTTTTTCCTCAAGTGCACTGAATGCAATATAATACTTCACACTGTCAGATACGTTTTCGTTTCCCGCATATGATACTATGCCCGAATCAAGACTTCCGCAATACATTCTTAGCAATGCCTGAATCTTGGACCCGTCATGTTTAAGCGTACGGCTGTTGCCGATTATTTCATTCATAAGCGAAAGAATCTTAATGTTGTCAGCACTTATACCATCTATGTCAAAATACAGTGTAACATATAATATTCCATCCGTATTTATCGGATGCAGCAGAACATCGCAGCCTTTGTATCGTTCATATTCGCAGGCAAAATCCTCCGGCTTGTCATCTATATCTTCTATGGCAAGCGACGGAAGTGACTCAAGCGCTTCCTTCGTATCCGTGCTGCTCTGCCATTTTTCCAGTTTCTGCTGCATAGCAATATATTCTTCGCGTGTTCTGTCATCCCATCCGGAGGTGATTCGGAGTATCCTGTCTTTTTCCCTGTTGCGCCGTTCTTCTCCGGCTGTATATGACGGATGCATCACATATTCGCACTTATGATTATTCTTAACAATCACACGTTCAAGTATATCTTCAAAATACCTTCCGGCAGCTCCTTCATGCAGCTTCTTAAAAAGCCCGTCTGTAAGAAGATTGAGCTCCGGACTTCCGCCATAACAGATACTTCCGGTAACTGAAAGTGTATATGCCAGCCCCCTTGGTGTTGAGCCGAAATCTCTTTCTCTCATGGCAAATTCACATGCTGCAAGACTGGCCTCAAGGAGTTCCCTGTCTATACCTTCCGAAACGACTTTCTGAATGGTATCATTAATAATATTTATCACCGTATCCGTATTATCTTCGGAAACATTGATAACCTGTATCATTACCCATGGCTGTTTCACTCCCTCGATTACACTCATGCTTACATCCTGCGCCAGGTCATTCTCTAACAATGCATTTACCAACGGTGCATGATTGCTTCCCGTAAGGATATCCGAGAGTATCCTCATAGCCACTATGTCTTCGGCATCCGCATACGTTCCGAACACATATCCGAGTCCGATTAATACTTTGTCCTCATCACTTTCCTGCGGATTGATCTCGTATTGCACATCCATGCGGCCGGCATTTACGCTATTTTGCAATTCAACCTGCGGGATATCATATCTATCCGCAGCATCATATTCACAAAGGTATCCGTCCAGAAGTTTAAGTACTGCATCAATGTCTACGCTGCCGTCAAGAACTATGTATGCATTGGACGGATGATAAAATTTCTTATGTGCCGCTTTAAAATCTTCATAAGACAATCCGGTTATAGCATCCGGGTCACCACCCGAAATATATCTGTAACAATTATCCGGGAAAAGCATTCTTGTCATGCCGTATTCCATTCCGGTATACGGATCCGCAAATGCTCCTCTCATCTCGTTATATACAACTCCTTTGTAACTTATATTACCATCACCGTCAAATTCGTAATGCCAGCCTTCCTGGCTGAATATCTCCGGTCTGGTATAGATAAGAGGGTGCAGCACCCCGTCCATATATACATTTATAAGGTTCAGAAAATCCTTATCGTTCCGGCTGCAGACAGGAAAACTTGTCCTGTCCGAGTATGTCATTGCATTCAGAAAAGTATTCAGAGAGCCCTTCATAAGTTCCACAAACGGCTCCTTTACCGGATATTTTTCCGAGCCGCCGAGGAGTGCATGTTCAAGTATATGAAAAACACCGCTGTCATCCCACGGTGTTGTCCTGAACGTGATGTTAAATGTCTTATTCTCATCTTCACGTTCAAGCCAGACAAGGCTTGCGCCTGACTTGACATGCCTCATTTCATGAAGACAGGTATCTATTTCCAGAAGCTTTTTCGTGCCGGTTTCTTCAAAGCCATGTATCATAATTAAGGTTCCATTCTGCATGCAGCAATTGCAAGCGCTCCCGGTCCGATATGACATCCTATGCTTAACGATAACGGACTAATAAGCAGATTCCTTCCCGGAAAAGCTTCGTTGACTTCATCAATCCAGCTCTGTAATGTCTCGTCATCAACATGGCTGTATGCAATACATAATCTCATACGACCCTGTTTATCAAGTTCTGCAAAGCGTTCCTCAAAATCCTTCTGCATTGCCTTGATCATAACATGTCTTGCTTTCTTCATTCCGCGCTCTTTGGCATATGCATCAAGCTTCTCGCCCTGAATTGTAAGTACCGGTTTCAGATTAAGTACGGTTCCTATCGCTGCCGCTGCCGCTGTTACCCTTCCGCCTTTCTTAAGGTATGCAAGTGTATCAACCGCAATATATATGCTGGCATCGTATGCTTCTTTTTCGAGACGGTTCTTTATCTCGAATGCATTCATTCCCTGCTTTGCGTATTTAAGTGCATCATACACTGACTGTTCCATGGTAACGGAAATTCTGTGATTATCCGCAATCTCAACCCTGCCGTCATAATCTTCGGCAAAAACCTTGGCACTGTTACAGGACTCACTCAATCCGCTGGACATCGGTATGTATATTATATCATCATATCCCTGTCCAAGGATTCCTTCCCACATATCCATAACATCTCCCGGAGATGGCTGCGAAGTGGAAACCTCCGCTCCTGCATCGAGAGCATCATAAAATTCTTTAACCGTCATATCAGTTTCCTGATACTTAACTTCTCCGTTTATAAAAAATGGCATTCTCATCATGAAAATCCCCAGTTCCTTCGCTTTTTCCCTGGAAATTCCACTGTTCTCATCCGTCATTACGGCTGTACTCATAATATTGTCACCTCATAATGAAATTCTGTTTATTTCATACTTAACATCTTGACTGATATTTATACAAGTATTAAAATAAAACAAAATCCACAGAAAGGCAATAACATTTTTCAAAAAATGTAGTTTAATTATACATGTGTATAATTATTTTTTGATAATTATGGAAGACAAACGAATTATAAAAACCAAAAAATATCTCAAGGACACACTCATCGAACTTCTTGATGAAATGCCTTTTGAAAAAATAACCGTTACCATGCTGTGCCAGAAAGCTGACATAAGCAGGATTACTTTCTATTCCCATTATGATGACAAATATGACCTCGTTGAAGACATTTTTCAGGATATGATAGCTACCGGAACCGGTTACTATGATGAACTGGAAAATAGATTTAACAAAGATAACAATATTGCCTTGGGATTTTCACATGTAATGGACAGCATACTTAAGCTGTATTACAACAAGTATTATTTCTTCAGGCATGTGACACCGGAGCGTAATCCTTATCTCGCTTTCTCGTACTACAATCATGTATTTTCCACCGTTGAGAAACATACCAACAAGGAAAATTCAAGACACCCGTTAAAATACAGCAACAGGCAGATAACAGGCTTCCTGTGCTACGGTCTTCTCGGTTTTATAAATGAAAGCCATAATGAAAATGATGATTTCCACAAGAATGAACGTGATGCGCACCAGCTGCTCTCAGATATTCTGAATAACGGAATACTGTTCTAGAAAGTGAACCCTATATAATTATGCCTTCCTTCATAAATCTTGCCCGCAGATCAATCTTCATCCGGTATATCGTTGTCTTGACTTTACTCTCGCTCACATCAAGCGTACATGCTATCTGCGCTATACTTATGCACTTGGCATATCGCAGCCGGAAAATCACGTATTTCTCTGCGCTTACACCATTAAGGTAATCATTCATGACGCGTTTGATCTCGCAGCTGTCCATGTAACGTTCTATAGTCATGACATTTATCCCACAGTCTGTTTCATGCAGTTCCATCGGCATTCCCTTTCTCTTGCCGGCATTTTTCTTTCTCAGCACACTGTATGCTTCATTGCGTGCTATTCTCATAAGGTATGCCCGTAAATCACGCAGGCTCCTGTCCGTAATCCGCCTCCACGCCTTATAATATGTTTCATTCTCGCACTCCGCCGCATCTCGAAAATCACCCAGAACACCCAATGCCGTATTAAATATCCAACTCCCGTATTTGTCCTTAGTTTCCTTAATCGCACGCTCATCGCGATTGATATACAGCTCTATTATCTGCTCGTCCTCCATGTTCTTCTCCTCTGTATTAAATCAAGTATTTAATTATAAGATTGCTTTTTGTAAAAAAAAGTCACACTATTGATAAAATTTTTTCTCCATTTATTTCATTGTATGCTATACTCTAATGTAGTAAAAAAATACAGGAGCAGTTCTATGATTAAAATCGGACGAAATGACCCATGCTGGTGCGGCAGTGGGCAGAAATACAAGAAATGTCATTTTGAATTTGACGAGAGACTTGAAGATTTAAAATGCAGCGGATACAAAATTCCCCCGCACAAAATTATCAAGACACCGGAACAGATTGAGGGCATTAAAGCCAGTGCACGAATTAACATTGCTGTCCTCGACTATGTAGCAGAACATATAAAAGCCGGCATCTCAACCGAGGAAATCAACGGATGGGTTGACTCTGTCACAAGAGAAATGGGCGGCATTCCGGCACCTCTTAATTACGAAGGGTTTCCTAAGAGCGTATGCACTTCCCTCAATGATGAAGTATGCCACGGAATCCCTGCGGATGATATAATCCTTAAAGACGGTGACATAATAAATGTCGATGTCTCAACTATTTATAACGGATATTTTTCAGACTCCTCAAGAATGTTCTGCATCGGGAATGTATCTGAAGATAAGAAGAAACTCGTTGAAGTTGCCAAAGAATGTCTTGACGTAGGACTTAAGGAAGTTAAGCCATTCACTCCTCTCGGTAATATGAGTAATGCGATCAACACGCTTGCCAAATCACACGGATACAGCATTGTACGGGAGATAGGCGGTCACGGATGCGGGCTCGAATTTCACGAAGAGCCATGGGTCGGATACACACTTCCGGCCGATACCGGAATGATACTCGCACCCGGAATGTGTTTTACGATAGAGCCAATGGTTAATATGGGCAAAGCAGACATCGTCCAGGATGATGAGAATGGATGGACAATCTATACCGAGGACGGTTCCCCTTCCGCGCAGTGGGAAATACAGGTTCTTGTAACCGAAGACGGCGCGGAAATCATTTCATACTGATTCCAACCAAAAAAAGCGTTGCACCATTATGATGCAACGCTTATATTATACTGCTTAAAATTACTGGTTAACCGGTCCGTTCTGCGGAGCATATGCCTGCTGCGGTCCTCCATAGTTCTGATTCATATTATTCTTTGCATTGAAATCAGCAGCGGCAAGATTAAGTGCCTTGCAAAGTTTATGAAGATAGATAAACGGTCCCACAACTATAAGTGAACCGAGTATATCCCATCCCCAGAATGTTCCGGCACCGAAACTGTAATTAATTCCTCTCTGTCTGAGGGCTTCACCTGTCTTGGCTGAAATTCTGTGCATCCACACAAGCGGAACAATACCCAGTGTAAGCCATGAGAAAATAAAGTAAACAAGGCAAAAATGCATTGTCTTCTTACCTGTCGGCACAAGTATATTCAAATCCTCACCGACTGTTGCCCAAAACCAAATTCCGTAGATTCCGCATGTAACAAGTGAAAGCAGAATCAACTTAACCATTCCTCTGTTAGTTCTCATAAACCAAACCTCCGTATGTATATTTTATTGCACGCAAAGTATCATCCCCGCGTCATTGAAAGTATATCATTAGATATACATACATGTCAATGCTTCATTATTATTTATCCTTAAATCCGACCGGTTTTACATTATCAATAATATTAAGTATATCCGCAAGTTCTTCTTCGGACAGATGGGTATAATCCGCAAGTTCTCTGACAGATGGCGCTGCTTTGCCTTCTTCCTTTAAATGCTTAACGGCTTCCTTGACAAGATTGGCTTTACCGACAACCGCATTCTCTGAATCATCTTCTCCTGTAATTTGTGATACATAGGCTTTCATGGCATCGTTGACCGCTTCTCCTGCCTCGGCTACCACATCATATCCCGAACCTGCTCCGATTCCGCACAATTCACCGAGCCTTATAAAGAGCGCAATGTTGCCTTCCTGGATCAGGTCTTCAAGTGCAACTCTGTCCGATGCATACTCGTCCGCCAGAACCGCTACATTGGCAAGCATACTGTCGGACAAAGCATTAATAACCTCAGCATTACCGTTAAGAAGTTCATCATACATATCCTCAAGTTCATCTTCAGTATACCGGCGTATTCCTTTAAGATCTTCCATATATAATTCAAGTGCCTTAGAGCACCCTGATTCAACGGTATCAGGTTCCTCCTGTACATTCTCCTCTGTCTCCGGTGCTGTTTCTGCTGTCTCCTCCTCGTGCGGCGTACTTAAGTACTCAAAAACCATCTCCTTCTGTTCCGCACTGAGCTCCATATCATTAAAATATCCGAGTATTTCTTCCCTCGTAAGCGGTTCTGCCGACGTTCTTACTATCTCTGCAACTCCGCGTAAAGTTTCCATAAATGAATTTCTGTCAAGCATATCTCATTTCCTTTCCGGACGCGCGCAGCTGGTATGGTTATTTTGTCATAAACTGGTTATTTTCATTATACCATATCCATTGTATTATACTGACAATTCGATGACGCGCGATTCAATCATATTAACCTAAAGGAGATTATACTATGAGTAATACCAATACTGCAACCAGTAAAAAAAATGATATCAGAACCATCGCAGTCTGTGCTGTGTTTACAGCTCTGACCTGCGTATTTACAATGTTTATGCAGATTCCAACCGGAAGTGTCGGCGGAATGGTTCATATCGGAAACATTCCTCTCTTTATCGCAGCCGCTTTCTTCGGTAAACGTACCGGCTCCGTTGTAGGTGGTGTAGGAATGGCACTCAGCGACCTTCTTACCGGATGGGTTCCGTGGGCACCGATTACGCTTATCACCGTAGGCATCATGGGATTTGTATATGCCCTTATTGTTGACCGTAAACCTACGCTTGTAAGGCTTATAATTGCATCTGTTGCCGTACTTGCGGTTAAAGTTGCCGGTTATTACATCGGTGAAACCATTATGTACGGAAGTTTCCTTGTCCCTCTTGCATCAATACCGGGCAACATAATCCAGATCGGCGTTAACTCAGTTATTGCAATACCGGTAATACTTATACTTAAGTCTACATGCGAGAATCTTATTAACAAACTCGCGCCATCAGCGCGATAATATCAGGAGGCAGCTATGTACAAAATCATGACACCGGGACCCGTCAGTGTTCCCGAACAGGTAATGAATGCAAGAAGCAGATGGTTCCCTAATCCGGACGTCGACACGTCATTCTGTGAAGAATACCACGACGTGTGTAAACGCATCGCCGGACTTTTACACACCGGTAATGAAGTATATATCCTTGACGGTGAAGGTATACTCGGCCTTGAAGCTGCATGTGCATCACTTACGGAACCGAATGACCGCGTACTCGTGATTGACAATGGCATATACGGCAGAGGATTTGCCGATTTCGTATCCATGTACGGCGGTACCCCTGTGCTGTATACATGTGACTACCGTAATCCGGTCAACCCGGATGAACTTTCGGAATATCTTGAAAAAGACCATGATTTCAAGTACGCAACCGTTGTACATTGTGATACTCCAAGCGGCATGCTCAATGATGTTTCCGCAATCTGCCCGCTTTTGAAAAAATACGGAATAATGACACTTGTTGACTCCGTTTCCGCCATGTTCGGTGCCGAATTCAAGGTCGATGAATGGCAGATAGACATCGCCTGCGGAGGTTCGCAGAAAGCTATGTCAGCGCCTTCCGGCCTTACATTCGTATCCATAAGCGATGACGCTTTTAGTGCAATGCGAAGCAGGAAAACACCTATTGCTTCTTTTTACTGCAATCTGCTTACATTTGAGAATTATTACAAGGACAAGTGGTTCCCATACACAATGCCGGCAAGCGACATCTACGGACTCCGTGAGGCAGTCGGAATAATTGAAAAAGATAAAGACAGGCTTGTGCGGCATGCCCGCATTTCCAAAGCCGTAAGGGAAACTCTTACAGCCGCCGGCCTTATGCTTTATGCTGAATCCGGATATTCTCCGACTGTAACTGTATTTAATGTTCCTGATAATATTAAAGCCGCCGATATAATTGAAACCATGAAAAATGATTATGGGATACTTATCGCCGGAAGTTTTGATTATCTTGCCGGCAAAGTATTAAGAATAGGCCATATGGGCAACTCCGCCAATATAGAAGATGTTGCCCTGACCTTAGATGCTCTTGATAAGACTTTACGCAGGTTTAATTTTGAGCCTGCATGCAGTCTCCGTGATTCGTTTATGCATAAAATGCAACAGCAATAACTCCCGGACCGACATGTGTTCCGATTGTTCCGCCGATTGTACGGTATTCAAGCGACGGCACATGTCCCTCCCATAAAGAGCGGCTGTCTTCTATGTATTTCTTAAGCAATTCGTCTCCCAGACCCGTATATCCCAGCATAATCGGCATATCGAAATCTATCCCGCCTGCTTTTTCTATATGTTCAACAAGAAGGTTATTTCCCTGTCTGGAGCCGCGTGCTTTACCTATCACCTGCACTGCGCCGTCCTGAATGGTCACAACCGGCTTGATTGACAGCAGTCCTCCGGCAAAAGCAACTGTTTTGGAAATTCTTCCGCCTTTCTTCAGATATTCCAAAGTATCTAACAGAGCAATTATGTGTATTTTTTTCTTGCACTCGTTAAGTTTCTCAACTATTTCTGCAGCGCTGCATCCATCTTTGGCAAGCTGCATACCATACTTTATAAGAATAATTTCTCCTATCGTAACACTTTCGCTGTCAACAACATACACACCGTCAAATTTATCTGCGGCCATTACCGCGCTCTGGTATGTTCCCGAAAGTCCGGATGCCATTGTAACCACTATGACTTCACTGCCGTCGGCCACTGCTTCCCCAATTGATGTTTCAAAATCATAAGGCGACACCTGACTTGTTCTCGGAAGCTCATCACTCTCGATAAGTTTCTCATAAAATTCTCTGTGACTTAAGGTCACACCGTCTTTATATTCGTCATTTCCGAATGTTATGGTCATAGGAACAACCGTAACTCCGTCCTTTTCGCACATATCCGAAGCCGAATCCGTTATAAATTTAATGCTCATAATAGTCCTCCTATTGTTGATAAATCAACAACTAGATTATAAAGAAAAGATGTTGTATTGTCAACATCTTTTCTTATGCACTATTTAGTTGACGAACTCTGCCTTACCCGCCAGGTTCCCGGTGAAAGAAGCACAAGCATCGGGAATATCTCAAGGCGTCCGATAAGCATATCAAAAATAAGTACAAGCTTTGATAATACGCTGAATCCGCCGTAATTTCCTGTCGCTCCGACAGCTCCGAGCCCCGGTCCTATATTATTAAATGTCGCAGCAACCGCCGTAAAATTAGTAGTCATGTCATATCTGTCCAGACTTACTATAAGGAAAGATATGATAACTATAAGCACATAGGCTGCGAGATAGACCAATACGGTCTTCACGGCACTATCCTGGATACCCTTGCCGTTAATTCTCACGCGGTTGACACTTCGCGGATGCACGATTGAACGGGCCTCATTTTTGACAGCTTTAGCCAGAATGATAAGTCTCGATATTTTCAAACCGCCGCCCGTACTTCCGGCACATGCTCCCACGAACATCAGAAGCACCAGTATTGCCCTTGAAAATTCCGGCCACATATTGAAATCGCACGTTGCAAAACCGGTGGTTGATATTACCGATGCAACCTGGAAAATCGAATGATGGAATGCTTCAAAAAAGCTTCCGAAGCTTCCCATAATATTAAGTGCAATCAGAAGTGCCGACGCAAATACTATAATAAGGAAATATCTTACTTCTTCATTGAGCAATGCCTCCTTGCCCTTACGTATGAGAAGAAGATAATACACATTAAAATTAACTGAGCATGCCAGCATAAATACCGTTATAATATTCTGCACTGCCGCGGAATAAGATGCAATGCTGGAGTTAAGCAGTGCAAATCCTCCTGTACCTGCTGTGGCAAAAGACAAAGTCAGCGCATCAAAGAAATTCATTCCCGCTATAAGAAGCGCTGCCGTCTCCATTATGGTTATAATACAATATATACCATAAAGAATCATTGCCGTATGTTTTACCCTCGGAACAAGCTTGCTTACCGAAGGTCCCGGGCTCTCGGCCCTCATAAGATGCATATTGGAACCGCCTGAAAGCGGAAGGACCGCCATTATAAATACCAGGACACCCATTCCTCCGATCCAGTGCGTAAACAAACGCCAGAACGCCGATGCATGTGAAAGAATTTCAACCGACGGCATAATGCTCGCACCGGTGGTTGTAAATCCTGACACAATTTCAAATAGCGCATCTATATAAAAAGGAATTTCTCCCGTAAGGCACAGCGGAAGCGCACCTATTATACTGAGTAAGATCCAGCTTAAGGAAACCGCTACAAAACCTTCCCTGGAATAGAATGTATTGCTCTTAGGTTTACGGTATCTGCCCGCAAAGCCTGCCAATATGCATATAATCGATACTATTCCGTATATAAATCCCTCCTCTTCGCCGTAAATTGCTCCGATTATGGACGGAAGTGCCAGGAAAACGCCTTCAAAACAGACCACACTGCTCAGTATGTATCTGATTATCGAATAATTCATATATCCTCCTACCTTAACGCATCCCTTATATCATGCAGTCCCGTTGTCGTTGTGATAAGGATTACCATATCATTGACCTTTATGACACTGTTTCCGGTTGGCATCTCGACTTTACCTTTGTGGGTAATGCAGCCTATAATCATATTTTTCTTAAGATTAAGCTCTTTGAGCGGGATGCCCACAACAGGAGAGTCTTCTCTTATCTGGAATTCAAGTGCCTCGACACGATTGTCATTAAGCCTGTATAACGTCTCTATATTACTTCCGATTGAATTCTTCATCGCACGGACATATTTAATAATTTCTTCTGCGGTAATGTATTTAGGATATATTACACTTCCGACTCCCAGACTTTCTATTATCTCATCATAGGATATTCGATGCACTTTGGTAAAAAGTTTCGCCTTGGAAAGGCTCTTGGCAAAAAGTGTAAGCATTATATTCTCTTCGTCAAAATTGGTCATTGACGCAAATGCTCCAACAGTCTTAAGGCCTTCCTCTATAAGGAGTTCCTTATCCGTAGCATCTCCGCATATTACAAGTGCCTTTGGAAGCATTTCGGTAAGTTCCTCGCACCTTGCCGGATCCTGCTCGACTATTTTAACCTTTACTCCCATATTAAGGAGCTGTCTTGCCAGATAAATTGTTGTGGTACCGCCGCCAATCATCATGATATCCCTCGTAACGGAAGTCGGGTCTCCCATCTTCTTGAAGAAATCTATTGTATTCTCTGCAGGTGACACGATGGTTATCTCATCCCCTGCCGCAAGTTCAAACTCTCCGTCAGGAATCATGACCTCCTCACCGCGCTCTACAATCGGTATAAGAACATTACATTTGACTTTGGCCGTCAGATCGCGGAGTTTAACACCGCACAATGCCGAATCTTCAGGTACCTTATATATTACAAGTTCAACCCTGCTCTTGGCAAAACTATCAACCTTAAGAGCCGACGGAAATTTAAGCAGTCTTCCTATCTCCTGCGCCGCTGCCATCTGTGGATTAATAATCATCGAAAGACCCAGCTCTTCCTTGATAAAACCTATCTCGCGGCTGTACACGGGATTACTTACCCTTGCAATCGTATGACATCCGCCGGCCTTTCTCGCGATAAGACAACACAGAAGATTGAGTTCATCCGCACCTGTTACGGCAATAAGGAGATCCGCATTATCGACGCCGGCCTCGCGCTGGATATTAAGGCTCGCGCCGTTACCTACCACGCCAAGCACATCATATGCATCCGATACACCGTTTACAAGCTTTTCATTAACATCGACCACTGTTATGTTATGTCCCTCATAGCTGAGCTGTTCGGCTATTGCCGAGCCGACGTTACCGCAGCCTACAATAATTATTTTCATTCCTGCACCTTTCCTTTAACCTTTGATGGTGATATGTTGTATTTTTTCTTGAATAATTTACTGAAATGATATGCATCGTCATATCCGACCATCTGCGCAGCCTGCTGTACACTGTCACAGCTGCCGTTCTTAAGTAATTCCATTGCGTGGCTGAGCCTTATATCTATAAGATAACTTATCGGAGCATCGCCTGTCTCACTCTTGAAAATCTTTGATATGTAATACGGACTCAGATACATATTCTCTGCAATCTGGTCTAATGATATTTTCTCATTATAATGGTCCTCAAAATAACTTACAATTCGTTCGACAACGTATTTCTTGCTGACAGACTCGAAAGCATACCCTTTGGATGCTTCAATAGGATCTGACAATTCTCTTATGATAAGCAGGAGTATTTCCATCAGATAAGCCTTCAGCATAAAATACCTTCCGGGTCTTAATACCTCATTCTCTTCCGACATCTTAAGCGACATCCTTAAAAGCTTCTGCCGTAATTCTCCCTTGGTATGCATAACCGGTGCATCCGTAATATCCAGACAGTTAACCTTATGGCCTTCAAGCTGTATATCCGTAAATCCCACAAAAAATTCCACTGCCGGATTCCCGCTTCCGTCAGTCAGGGCCTGATGATATACACCGGGATTGAATATAAGAAGGTCTCCCTCCGAAACATCATATATTATATCATTTATTCTATACCTGCCACTGCCGGACACAATAAGGCTCATCTCGATGTGGTTACTATGGCAATGGTAATTAACCTCGTCGCGTGTCCTTGCTCCTTTCCAGCAGAACAGGAACGTAGGGTTCAGATCATTAAACCGTATCTTCTCACACATATTCTTCTTCCTATGTATTTTAACGCATAATTCTGATAAAAGTATACCACAAATCGGACAAAATACTACATCAATGAAGCAAAATTCTACATTTTCTTTTTCAATTAAGATTTTATACTAGAGTAAAATAATAATTCGTGAGGTTTTATTAATTATGACAGCAGAAAAATGGTTTCTGGGTTTTCTAAAAAAATACAAATGGCTTATGGTACTCGGTCTTGTCATGACAACCGTAATTTCCGTGCTTGCCATTGTCAACCCGCACATATCGGGACTTATTGTTGACGATGTCATCAAGGGCGGCAATTACGACGAGCTTCCTTATCTTGCAGCCATACTTATCGGAGTTACCGCAGTCAGGAGTGTTCTCCGCTTTTTCTATCAGGTAGTCTTTGAAACCTGTTCACAGGGTGTACTCTATGAGATGCGTGACACCGTTTACCGTAAATTCATGCAGGAGGATTTTGCATTCTATAACAGGGAGCGCACAGGTGACCTGATGTCAAGACAGACCGGTGACATGGATGCCGTAAGGCATTTTGTTGCCTATGTTATATATGCAGTATATGAGAATGTTCTGCTTCTTATTTTTGCAATTATAATGATTTTTACGGTAAGTTACAAAATGGCTTTATGTATGCTTGTCGTGCTTCCGCTTACGGCACTCACTACATATTTCCAGTCAAAACAGGTACGCCCCGCTTTCAAGCGCAACCGTAACTGTTTCTCATCATTAAATGCTTTCGTTCAGGAAAATGTCAGCGGTAACAGAGTTGTCAAAGCATTTTCCAAGGAAGATTACGAGATTGCCAAATTCAATGCAGAAAACGATGATTTCAGGGATTCACAGCTTGAAGCAGCGAAAATATGGATGAGATTTATTCCGATTTTTGAAGTGCTTTCCTATGCTCTTACCATAATCCTTATGCTCTACGGCGGATATATGGTTATTCAGGGTGAAATAACACTCGGTGACCTCGTAAAGGTCAACGGTTATCTCTGGATGCTTACCGCGCCGCTCCGTATGGCAGGCTGGTGGATTAACGACATCCAGCGTTTTACGACTTCGATTGAGAAAATATACGACACTTACACCAAAGAGCCTTCCATCAAAACTCCTGAAAAAGGTATCCGCGAAGCGCGGTTTAAGGGTGCCGTTGAGTTTAAGAATGTATCCTACCGTGCGGATGACACAGATATCGTGGAAGATATCAATTTCAAGGTAGAGCCGGGACAGACAATAGGTATTATCGGTTCGACCGGTGCCGGCAAATCAACCATAATGAATCTTCTCTGCCGTTTCTATGATGCGACGGAAGGAGAGGTACTGGTGGACGGTGTGAACGTCAAAGCACTTGATCTGTACAATCTCCGCGATAACATCGGAATGGCTATGCAGGATGTTTTTCTCTTCTCCGACACAATAGAGGGCAACATCGCATACGCACATCCCGACTGCACGTTTGAGGAGGTTAAACAGGCAGCCATCATGGCAGACGCCAATCATTTTATCCAGTCTCTTCCCGAGGGATATGACACGATTGTCGGCGAGCGCGGTGTAGGTCTTTCCGGCGGTCAGAAGCAGCGGATTTCCCTCGCAAGGGCATTGCTCAAGAACCCTTCGATACTTATATTAGATGATACCACATCCGCGGTTGATATGGAAACCGAAAGCTATATCCAGACGCAGCTTAGTAACATAAAGAACCGCTGCACTATTTTTGTAATAGCTTACCGTATATCGTCCATATGCAATGCAGACCAGATTCTTGTCATGGACAACGGCCGGATAATAGAGCACGGAACGCATGATGAACTGATGAAGCAGAACGGTTATTACGCTTCCGCATTTTACACACAATACGGTGAAATTCCGGATGAATTCAAGAAGAAAGGCGGTGAATAAAATGGCACGTAATAAATATGACGTTGACGAGGTGCTTGAAGACCGTTTTGATATCAACCAGCTTAAGAGGCTCGGCAAATATGTTGCGCCGTATAAGAAAAAAATGATTCTCGTTATACTTATAATGATGTCATCCTCCGCCCTGGTAATGATGATACCGAAATTTTTCCAGAAGGTCATGGACGTATCGATTCCCAATAAGGATATGAAATCCATTGCAATGTATGCCGGTCTTACACTCCTTATTGCACTGTATTCGGCATTCAGCCTCCGTATCAAGATAAAAATAACCAATGAAATCGGCCAGAACATTATTCATCAGATAAGATATGATATTTTTGAACATCTGCAGGAACTGCCTTTTTCATATTATGATAACCGCCCGCACGGCAAAATCCAGGTCCGCGTGGTCAACTATGTAAACAGTTTAAGTGACCTTTTGTCAAACGGTATCATAAATACAATCACTGATATGTGCAATCTCATATTCATCATTGTGTTTATGTTTTTAGCCAATGTCAAACTGACTCTCATATGTCTGTGCGGTCTCCCGGTGCTCATCGCAGTCATTGTTTTTATCAAGAAAAAGCAGCGCCGCGCATGGCAGATACAGAGCAACAAGCAGTCCAACCTGAATGCTTACATAGCCGAGAGCATCAACGGAATCCGCGTTACACAGTCGTTTACGCGTGAAGATCGCAACACGGATATTTTTAACAAATTAAGCAGCGGATACAGAAGTGCATGGATGCGTGCCGTAAAGTTTAATTTCCTTATGGGGCCGAGCGTCGATGTTATATCAGTTATTACAACATGTTTCATATATGTGCTCGGAATAAGCTGGATGGCCGGCGGTGACACAGCTATTACAGTCGGTACGCTCGTCCTGTTTACGGCTTACATAAGCCAGTTCTGGACACCGATCAACACTCTTGCCGGATTTTATAATTCACTGTTGACCGCCATTTCATATCTTGAGCGTATTTTTGAGACAATTGACGAAGATGTTGCCGTCAAAGATGCTCCGGATGCCATGGATATGCCTCCGATTACCGGCAAGGTAGAATTTAAGGATGTAACGTTCTCTTATGATGACGGTCATCCTATTCTTAATAAGATTAATTTTACTGCCAATCCGGGTGAGACCTTCGCGATTGTAGGCCCGACCGGTGCCGGCAAAACAACAATAGTAAACCTTATCAGCCGTTTCTACAATGTGGATTCCGGTGAGGTTCTCATAGATGATATTGATATCTCCAAGGTAAAAATACATTCACTGCGTACCCAGATGGGCATAATGATGCAGGACAGCTTCATATTCTCCGGTACGATTATGGACAACATCAGATACGGAAATATGGAAGCCTCTGACGAAGATGTCATCCGCGCCGCCAAAACAGTGTGCGCACATGATTTTATCATGGAGATGGAAAACGGCTATATGACTGAGGTCAATGAACGCGGAAGCCGTCTTTCCGCCGGCCAGCGCCAGCTCATCTCTTTTGCGAGAGCGCTGCTTGCCGACCCTAAGATACTTATTCTCGATGAAGCGACCTCAAGCATCGATACCGAAACTGAGCGCGTGCTGCAAAAAGGTCTTAACGAACTTCTCAAAGGCCGTACTTCTTTCATAATCGCCCACAGGCTGTCCACCATCAAGAATGCCGACTGCATTATGTATGTGGAAAACGGCGGTATCATAGAGCGCGGCACACATGATGAACTGCTCGCCCTGAAAGGCAAATATTACGAGCTGTATATGTCACAATTCGATTTTCTCAAATAACCGCAGCGACTTAAACCCGCAATATCAAAAATCCCGGTGTCACCTCCGCAGCTCCGGGATTTTTGTTTATGATTTTATCTTTTTACCCACGGGAACCTGCGCTAACAGGATTGCCGCAAATATCAGTACACACCCCATTATTTCTCTTCCTCCGAGTTGTTCGTCAAGTATCAGCCATCCGGTGAGAACCGAAAAAACCGATTCAAGGCTCATTATCATGGATGCAAGTGTCGGATTAAGTCCGTTCTGTCCTATTATCTGCAATGTATATGCCACTCCGCATGACATAACGCCCGAATACAGCAATGCAATCCATGCCTGTGATGATGCGAATGTTGATGTCCAGGCAGCCATTCCATCCGGTATGATTTCGCAAAACACCATCGGGAAAAATCCCAATATTCCGCATGCAAAAAACTGTATACATGAAAGTCTCACACCATCCACCAACGGTGAAAAATAATCTATTACCATAATGTGTCCCGCAAAGAGCAGCGCACATACAAGTGTTACCAGATCCGATGCTGCCAGACTTAACGATTCTTTCACGCATAAGAGATACAGCCCGCCAATCGTTATCACAATGCCTATCCATATGTTCCAGCTGCATTTTCTTTTGAAGAAAATTCCAAGCACCGGAACTATCAGTATATAACACGCCGTGAGAAATCCTGATTTGCCTGCCGTGGTTCCCATAAACATTCCCAGCTGCTGCATTGTGCTTGCCAGAAAAAGCATTGTGCCACAGCACAATCCACCAATCAACAGTTTCTTTCTGTCTCCTGCATTCTGCGGTTTCCTTGGAGAAGGTTTAACTTTATCTATCGCAGCAATTACCGGAATAAGCACTATTCCTCCTATTATCGACCTTACACAGTTAAAAGTAAACGGTCCGACGATACTTCCGCCCTGTCTCTGCGCCACAAACGAGCTTCCCCAGATAAGTGCGGTAAGGACCAGCAATAACGAATTTCTTAATTTGGTATTTTTCATAATCTCAGCCTTTCGTACATCAGTCAACTAGCTGGTATGATACACCTTAATGCTTCGATATGTCAATCTCCCGTGTACATGCGATTTAATAATTTCGTAACATTTATAATTCAGATATTGACAGTTTGTATCTGTTGTGGTAGTCTACAGCATATACATCACATAGTTTTCAATACTACGTTATGCATTTCAGTGAATTATTTGTCGTAGTATGTCACATACTATTTATATGAAAGGAGATTATTATGAAGATTACTATCCGTGAACCGGGCAGCGCCATTACGCACCTTATAGGGATGATTCTGGCTGCCGCTGCCACTACACCGCTTTTAATAAAATCAGCACTTGCCGGAGGCAGCACACTTATGGCACTGAGCATTTTCTGTCTCAGCATGGTACTTCTATACGGCGCAAGCACAGTCTATCATTCGGTGAATCTTAAAGGAAGTGCTTTGAAAATTTTCAAAAAAATAGATCATATGATGATTTTTGTCCTTATCGCAGGCTCATACACGCCGATATGCCTTATTGTTCTCGGCGGGAGGGCCGGATATACCCTTCTCACAGTTGTGTGGGGAATTGCCCTTATAGGAATGTTGCTCAAGGCTTGCTGGGTAACCTGTCCGAAGTGGTTCTCATCTATTATATACATCTCAATGGGCTGGGTATGCGCCGCTGTATTTGGGAAATTGTGGGATACGCTTACACCCGCAGCCTTCGGCTGGCTTCTGGCCGGTGGCATAATCTATACCGTGGGCGGAATAATTTATGCCATAAAGCCCAGATTTTTTGATGAGAAGCATCCGTCATTCGGACTGCACGAAATCTTCCATCTTTTTGTTATGGGCGGCAGCATATGCCATTTCATATTTATGTTTCTATATGTAGCATAATACAAGGCTGCTATGAACTATTATCAGTCCATGGCAGCCTTTTTTAATACTTATCCTATTCTCTTGTACCCTTTAGGTGCGGGTTTCTTAAATATCCTGTGTCTGAATTTGATTAACAGCACCACAGCTGCCGCGGCAATTATCACAATTCCCGCTATCACCCAGTTACGCGCACTTATCATACTGAGGTTAAAGCATCTTATATTAATCCACATCTGGTTAATGTTTACATTAGCCTCATCATCAAAATACTGCATTACCGCACTTCGCTCTATGACATCTTCGGACGGATATTGTGCCGATAGCTGTCTCTTAAGCTGCTCCCTCGGAACACTTAAGATGTAGTTCTCGTCTGAATTATCCCCGCTGAAAAAATATCCTACAGGATAATCCACAACATCCTCTTCATCATCCTCTGCGCCGTAGTTCCAGTCAAGGTAATTAAATACCGTAGAGTCGTCACCACCGGCTATCACCGATGTATATCCTATATAATACATATTTCTCACGGCATTGTCGGGTCTTGACACGAAATTAATAAATGCCTCGGCCGCCTGCTTTCTGTCAGCGTTACCGTTAATTCCGGATTTGAGCATTACCCATCCGTCAAACCACAGGTTCGTACATTCTTCCGGAACCGCCCAATCAAGATACACACCATCTTCTTCAGCCTGATCCATTGTATATACACCGTCACCCGACCATTGGAGATTCGCTACAACCTTACCGCTGACCATGTCCGCCTTACCGCTGTCGGTCTCAAATGAATATACGTTCTCACGGATTTCCTTAAGCTTGGCTTCCGATTTATCAATGGTATCCTTATCGGTATCATTCATTATGCGTGCAAGTTCTTCTCCGTAATCCGCAGATGCCCTGAATTCCGGATCAATAAGCTTATCCCTGTTAAGGATGGCAAGTGTAGGGAAATAAGCATCTCTTACATTATCTTTTATGGTTACCTGTCTGAAATATTTTTCATTGGCAAGAATCTGCCATGTCGATGCATCCGCTTCATCCACATATTCCGGATTATATATCATTCCGGTTATTCCCCACATATATCCGGCAGCATATCGTGACCATTTTTCGCCATCGATTTCATTACTGTCGAATACTTCTTTAATATATGGAGAAACACCCTTGCTATAGTAGTTATTTGTGTCCGAATTGTCATAGAAACTGTCCGAAAGAGGCTCAAGTGCCTTTTCTTTCATAAGCTTCATGATCATATAATCCGAAGGGCATACCAGATCAAATGTATCTCCGAGAGTAAGCTGGCTGTAAAGTTCCTCATTAGTGCCGAAAGTTGAATATTCTACCTTTACGCGGACACCGTAATTCTCATAGTACCAGTCCTCGAAATCACTGACCATATGATTTTCACCAAAGATGTCGCCGTTATCAAGGTCGATCAGTTCATCATCGCCCCAGCCGCCTTCATCGATATATTCTTCCCAGTTACAGATTCTGAGTGTAATTGTCTTATCTGCCGCATTGACTACATCAGCTGACGACATAGCCGCCGCTGCCATAAGCACCGCCGAAAACACAGCTGCTGCTTTAAAGATTATTTTTCTCATTCTTAGCACCTGCCTTTCTGCCTGATAACACATTGCCGCCTATTACAACCACCAGAATTACCACAAAAATCACCGTCGACAATGCCCACAGCGCAGTCTTGGTCTCCGTGTGCGAACCCTTCGTGGCATTGACAACATAAGTACTTATTGTGTCAAATGTAGCCGGTTTCGTATATGTTGTTATAAAATAATCATCCAGGGAAAGCGTTACCGCGAGCAAAAATCCCGATATGATTCCCGGTATAAGCTGTGGTATGACCACCTTAAAAAGTGCCTGTCTGGCATTGGCACCCAGATCAAGTGCTGCTTCATATATGCTGTTATCCATCTGTTTAAGCTTTGGCACAACCGACAAATACACAAACGGCGATGCGAGCGCAACATGTCCGATAACAAGCGGTATAAAAGTATCTTTATTAATGCCAAGAACAACGATTAACAATACACAAATCGAAAATCCGGTCACAACATCCGCATTGACTACCGGCACCTGATTGGCAAGTCCTATAAGCCTTGACGGCGTCTTACGCGAATAAAATGCACCGATTGCACCGATTGTTCCGAGCACCGTTGCTATAAAAGCCGAACCGAATGCAAGTGCAAAAGTACCGCCTATCATCCCCAGAAGCTCCGGAGATGTAAACAGATTGACATAATTCATCATCGAAAAACTGCCGCTTGTACCAATTGTCGCCGTATCGGAGAAGCTGTACACTGCCAGTATCAGAATCGGCAGATACATAAACAGGAGCACTATTCCAAGCCATGCAGAGCGTAATATTTTTTTCATCATAATATTGCCCCCCTGTTCGTATCTTCTTCACCCAGACCGTTGGTTGCCAGTGTAATGATAAAAATTATTATAAGCAGGACAATGGAAATCATTGAACCGCTATGCCAGTCGTAGGCATTGAAATAGCTTCCGATAAGGCTGCCCATAATGTATGTGCTGTTATACAGCATATCAAGTATTACATAGTTCGTCATTGCCGGCAGGAATACCATCGTAACGCCACTTATTATTCCCGGCACCGACAGTGGAACTGTTACCTTGAAAAACGCAGCACCGTGCGATGCGCCAAGATCCGCTGCTGCCTCGATAAGCGAGTTATCCATCTTGCTGAGTGTCGTATATAACGGCAGGATCATAAACGGAAGAAAATCGTATGTCATACCGATTACCGTATTAAGGAACGGATGATATGCGAGATTGCCCTCAAGTACCGTCAGCACTTCCTTCAGTGCCACAATACGCAATGTGAAGTTAATCCACATCGGTACAAGAAAAAGCACAAGTAATACTGTTTTTCTCTTCATATGGCTTCTCGCAAGCACATAGGCCACCGGATATGCTACAAGCAGGCATACTATCGTGACAGTTATTGCAACAACCATACTGTAGCAGAGTGTTCCGATAGTATTCGGGCTTGTAAAAAAGTTCGTAAAATTAGTAAGTGTAAATCTGCCTTCACCATTGGTAAAAGCATAGTATATTACAACCAAGAGCGGCGCTATGACAAAACAAATCAGAAACGCTGCATATGGTATGCAAAGCTGTTTTCGTGAAAAACGAAATTTCATGCGCGTCACTCCTTTCAATTATCTTCCCTGAATGAAAGTTCAATACTGTCTTTAGGGATAATAATGCTGACATAATCGCCCTCGTTCCAAAGGTATTCATCATGAAGATGGATATCTTCTTCATTCTCGGTACGGACAATATAATGATAATGGTCGCCCTTGTAAATAAGTGAAATAATATGTCCACAGGTTCCACCCGCAGTGGTATCGTCACTCATTGTAACTGATGCAACAGGCACCTCCACAGTTACCTTCACACCGGCTGTATATATCTCATTGCCGTCAGCATCCACAAGTGTCTCATTCTCATCAATACGTGATCCCGGATAAAGTCTGGTAACATCACATTCGTACTCACCGTCAGCAAAAAGCACGGTATAATTCTTCGTAAGTTCGCCTTCGTAAATATTATGGTTCGTCTCAGCAAGAATTACATGGATTCCGTCCGGTTCAAGGCACATTCCTATCTCGTCTCCGACTTTGGCACTTCTTGTGCTCTGGATAACAATTTCGTTATCACCGGATTCTACTATAATCTCATAGTGCATGCCTTTAAATATAACCGATGTCACCACACCGGTAACAGTTCCTTCTTCTTTGGATGTCATTATTACATCCTCAGGTCTTACGACAACGTCGACTTTGGCACCGACTGCCATATCGTCGAGGCAGTCAAAATCAGCTCCGCAGAAGCGAACCTTGCATTTGCCCGTCATACGACCGTCAAAAATATTGCTTTCGCCTATAAAGTCGGCAACAAATACCGTATTAGGCTCATTATATATCTCTTCCGGAGTTCCTATCTGCTGAATCATACCGTCGGACATTACGACAACCTTATCGGACATCGTAAGAGCTTCTTCCTGGTCATGCGTTACATATATAAAAGTAATTCCAAGTTCCTTATGCATTGCTTTGAGTTCAAGCTGCATCTCCTTACGCATCTTTAAATCCAATGCTCCAAGCGGTTCATCAAGAAGCAGTATCTCAGGTTCGTTGACAATCGCTCTCGCAATCGCAATTCTCTGCTGCTGTCCTCCCGAAAGTGTGGAAATACGTCTTTTTTCAAATCCCTCAAGGTCTACGACCTCAAGCGCATGCTTAACTTTTTCCTTAATCTCTTCCTTCGTGAACTTCTCATATCTGGTGACCGTTTCACCGGCCTCATTCTGATATTTTACTTCCTTGGTCTTAAGTTTAAGGCCAAATGCAATATTGTCATAAATATTCAGATGTGGGAAAAGTGCGTATCTCTGGAATACTGTGTTAATTGGTCTCTTGTTAGGCGGAAGTTTACTTATATCCTTCCCATTAAGTAAAATCTGTCCTTCTGTCGGAATATCAAATCCGGCAATCATACGAAGTGTTGTCGTCTTTCCGCATCCTGACGGACCCAGAAATGTTACAAACTCTCCCTTTTTAACCGAAAGATTAAAATCTTCGACTGCAGTAAAGCCGTCTTCAAAACATTTTCTGATACCTTTAAGTTCAATAATGTTTTCTGAAAAATTCTTGTCCATGGCAACACCCGCCGCCTTATATACAGCGGCTCCTAACTCCTTTCTTGTGTGTAAAATAAGATAATTGCGCAAAAAATAAGACAGACCCGATCAAGATGCTTTTCGTTTCCTGACCAGTCTGCCTTTCGTTCCTATGCTTTATCGTTTAAAACGATAATATATTATCGCACACTCAGTGTCAATATTAAATTTAAATTTTCCGGAGATTTTACTCGTTAACCGCATAGATTTCAAACTGCCTGATATCCTTCTCACACTCAGCCTTGATAATCTGTGCCCCGAGGCCTCTCATCTTGACATCAAAATCCTCATATCCTCTTTCGATATACTTAATATCGTCTATATATGTGGTTCCTTCAGCTACAAGTCCTGCAATCACAAGCGCAGCTCCGGCGCGTAAATCCGGTGCCACAAGTTCGGTTCCCATAAATTTGTCAACTCCGGTAATTATGGCGGTATTGCCTTCAACGGTTATATCGCATCCCATCCGTGACAGTTCGCCTACATACTTAAACCTGTTCTCCCAGATACTCTCGGTAACGATACTTGTACCCTCGCATCTGGCAAGCAATACTGTGGCCTGCGGCTGCATATCTGTCGGAAATCCGGGATAAGGAAGTGTCTTGATATTGGTGTGAACGAGCTTCTCCTTACCTATTACACGCACTGCTTCATCATATTCTTCAATCCTGCATCCAACCTCTATAAGCTTGGCACTTATAGCTTCAAGGTGTTTCGGGATAACATTCTTGATAAGCACATCACCGGCTGTAGCCGCTGCTGCAATCATAAAGGTTCCTGCTTCTATCTGATCCGGAATAATCGAATATGTGGTTCCGTGCAGTTTCTCGACGCCCTTAATTCTGATAACATCTGTACCGGCGCCCTTGATATTGGCACCCATACAGTTAAGGAAATTGGCAACGTCAACTACATGCGGCTCCTTAGCTGCATTCTCAATAGTCGTTCTTCCCTCTGCCAGGCATGCTGCAAGCATAATGTTAATAGTGGCTCCAACCGTTACAACATCCATATATATGTGCCCGCCGACAAGTTTCTCTGCCTCTGCACATATCATGCCATGCTCTATTTCAACCGTAGCACCCATTATTCTTAAGCCCTTCATATGCTGGTCTATCGGTCTGCTTCCTATATTACAGCCTCCCGGGAGCGCAACCTGCGCATTCCCTCTCTTGCCAAGCAGTGCTCCAAGTAAATAATATGATGCTCTTATCTTCTTAATATATTCGTAATTGACGGTTGTAGAAAATATAGTACTTCCGTTAATTTTGAAAGTATGCTTATCTACTTTCTCAACAATCGCTCCAATGTCTCTAATCGCTTCAAGTACAACTCTGGTGTCCCTTACATCAGGCACATTCTCTATAGTAACTGTCTCATCTGACATAACCGCTGCTGCCAGTATAGCGAGTGCTGCATTCTTGGCTCCGCTTATCTCGACCTCGCCATGCAGACGGTTCCCGCCTTTAATAACGTACTTTTCCATATTCGTACCTCGAAAAAAAATCTGTCTTAAATGACGCACAAAATATTATATCATAAAAAAACCATTTGTAAAGCAGAATATATTTTCCAATTATCCGCTTCTTGTAATAGCAAAACAGCCTGCCTTGCCTTCTCAGCAAAACAGGCTGTGAAATTCAATATTAGTTACCGGTATAATCAACCGGGTTAACGGAACATCCGTTAATATAAAGCTCAAAATGAAGGTGCGGACCCGTTACAACTCCGGTAGCTCCGGAATATGCAATTACCTGTCCCTGTGAAACCGTCTGCCCATATGCTACGGCGATTGAACTCAAATGCGCATATCTTGTCATCGTTCCGTTAGGATGCTTAATATCCACACAATATCCATATGCACCGTTCCAGCCGGCTGTAATAACCGTTCCGGAAGATGAAGCCTTAACAGCCGTTCCGCTTGGCACATACCAGTCAACACCTGAGTGAAGTGTATGTGTTCCGTTAACAGGATGTATTCTGTAGCCATATGGCGATGTGATATTCGTACTGTTAACAGGCTTAATATATGTCGGAGGAGTAAGTGTTCCTCTTTCAACCTTCTTGGCAACCGCTTTCTTGGTAACGGTCTGTTTAATAATCTCTCTCTTGGATTCAACACCGTTGACATATGTCACAAGAGCAACTACTGAACGTTCTCCCTTGGAACCTGCTCTGAGAACATTCTCTGTTCCCTTATAAAGAGTATCATTATCAACATATTCAACATCTGCCGAATAGGATTCGTCATAGGACTTCTCTTCAACTACCACAACCGAAATCTCTGATGCCGGAACCGTAACTGTTATAATGTCGCCGTCATAAATCGGGGTATTGATATCAATTCCGTAATTGAGTGCAAACAACTCATCCAATGTAAGTCCGTGGCTCTCTGCTATTCCGTAAAGTGAATCGCCGGCAGCTACGGTATAAGTTCCCTTCTCTGCATGTTCTTTCGTTATAAGCTCATAAGCTTCATCAATCGAAACAACATTGGCATCACTTGCCTTAGTCGGTATAACCTCTATATTCTCTGCGAAGTCAACTGAAAGTACTCCGTCCGTATACACAACATCATTCTGGGCCGCCTCATCAGCCTTACCGGCACCGTCTGCTGAAGCAAGCACCTTGGCCGCCTCATTAACCTTAACATCTGCCGATACAAAATTGGTCTTAAGCGATGAATATAAGCCATTACTGTCTTCTACGAGTTCAACTGTGAATTCATTGGACTCGCTGTATTTGTCCTTAACTTTCTCAAGAAGTGCAGCCACATCATCCTTAGAAGCAAGTGTAACAGTAAAATCATCAATTCTTACCGTGTAAGCTTCTTTCTCTGACTCGGTCGTAACAACATCAGCTGAGAGTGCTGTATACATACTGTCTGCAAGCTCATCCTGTGATAAAACAGCTCCGCCCGCTTTATCTGAATATACTTCAACATCGGCTTCCACAAGTGAAAGTCCGCTGCTCTCAACGTTCATACGGCTTCTCGCTTCTACAAGTGCCGTGTCGGCGATATCTTCATCACTGACATATCCTAACTTCTCTCCGTTAAGTACTACCATATAACGCTCGTCCGGTGTGTAAGTAAGCGCCCCGGTCGTCATCTTCCTGGTAAACGGGATTGCAACTGCAAGAAAAAGCGCTGCAATCACTGCTGTCTTGGCATATGAAACATATTTAGTTCTGCGTCTTCCTATAAGATGCATATCCACTCCTTAATTCTCTTGTTACATTATGTAACAATTTCGTAACAATTTGTATTCTAGCAAATAAAAAAGGGTTTGTAAACCCTTTTCTCCGTTTTTTATAAGAACCTAACAAAAATGACACATTTTTTTGTCTATTTTTTCATGATAATATCATTAACTGTCTGTTCTATTGTCCTGTCATCAATCACAACCGTAACGTCGGCATACTTCTCATAAAGTTTCACACGCTCATCATACAGATCATGCAATGTCTGGCCCTTCTCTATGGCTACGCCACGTCCGGCAAGATTGCCGAGCCGTGAATTTATCGTATCGTAGGATGCCTTTAAGTAAACAACCGTTCCTATCGATTTAAGATGTTCCATGGCTTCAGGGCCGTAAACAACGCTGCCTCCCGTCGCAATAACCGCGTGTGACGCTTCTATTCCGGCATTGATCCTGTTTTCGACCTCGAGGAAGCCCTTGTTACCTTTCTCTGCTATTATGTCCTTTAAAAGCTCTCCCGTCGCCTTCTGGATGACAAGGTCTGAATCAATGAATTCATATCCCAGAACTTTGGCAAGCACCACCCCGGCACTGCTTTTGCCGACTCCCGGCATTCCTATAAGAATTATATTATCTTTCATAAGCTGTCACTTTCTTTTTCTTTGGACTGAATATCCGAATTTTCCTATCTTTCGCCCGAGCACAAAATATTCTCCGTGTGAATATGTCACCAGATTGGTGCTGTTAAGCATGAATTTACCCTTGCTGTCCATATAGGACTCGTCCACGCTTACATTGACCACCTCTGCGATAAACATATCATGGCTTCCAAGACGCTTGATTTCACGGACTTTACATTCGATACATACCGGACTTTCTTTAATTCCGGGTGCCGCCACCACTGACGATGGAAGCTCCGTCAGATGCATCTGTGCGAATTTGTCAATATCCCGTCCCGAACGGACGCCGCAGAAATCCGTTGCATATGCAAGTCTCTCCGTCACAAGATTGACAACAAATTCGCCCGTTTCTTCTATTATATTATGTGAGTATCTGTCCGGCCTTACGGATATGCTTACCATTGCCGGATCGGAACATATTGTACCCGCCCATGCAACCGTTATGATGTTAGCCTTCTCTCCGGGTCTTTTACAGCTTACCATGACCGCCGGAACCGGATACAGCATATTGCCCGGTTTCCAATTCTGTCTTCCCATTATATTCTCCTGTTATCTACTGTGTTATTTCCATCATTATCTGCGGAACGATCTGTTTCTTACGCGATACAACTCCCGGAAGCATTACCGAACCGTCAACAGCAGGTGCTCCGAGTGCATTCTCGGCAAGTGTTCCTGCGCCATCCCCGTAATAGAGAAGCTCCGTCTTAGGCTGCATCATATCCGTTAGCATAAAAAAGAGCATATCCACGCCAAGCGATTTGTACTGATCCTTCATATATGAATAAATCTTATTTCTTACCTGTGCCAGTTCATCGCTGTCCATGCTTGATACCTGTCCGATTCCGAATGTCACATCGCCGAGCGAAAATTTCTTGTAATCACTGGTAAACAGTTCCTTGGCTGTCTTCTCGCTTAAGTTACTGCCCGCAAAAAACATCTCATGAGCGTATGCCTTCAGGTCAAGTCCTGCAATCTGTGACAGTTCGTGTCCCGCAATTCTGTCCTCATCCGTGCATGTCGGCGAGCGAAAAAGCAATGTGTCAGATATTATAGCTGAGCACATAAGCTTTGCCATTACAGGTGTTACTTCAACGCCGGCATCCCTGTAAAGACTGTATATTATGGTCGCCGTACAGCCGACAGGCTGGTTTCTGAACAGGACCGGTGAAATGGTCTCTATGCAGCCGAGTCTGTGGTGGTCAATAATCTCGACAACCTCCGCCGCCTCGATTCCGGCAACTGCCTGTTTGGCCTCATTATGGTCAACCATTATGACTTTTTTCTTGGGTGCACCGAGGAGATTACGTCTGGAAATCATTCCGACATAATGTCCATGTTTGTCAAGTATCGGGAAATCACGATGTCTTTTCTCCGTCATGACCTTACGGATATCATCTATATAATCATCAAGTCTGAATGTTATAAGTCCTTCGCGGCGCATCATATGACCTACCGGCACGCTCTGGAAAATAAGACGGGACACCATAAACGCATCGTGCGGTGTACTTATGATGGTGCAGCCGTTATCCTGCGCGTGTTTGGTAATCGTAATCGATACCGGTGCCTTATCACATATTACAAGGCATCCCGCGCCCATCTCTATAGCACATAACTGAGCCTCATATCTGTTACCGACTATAACTATATCTCCGGGTGCAATGCTTTCTTCCATTACCTCAGGGGTCGCAACAGCAGTACAGACTTTACCGCTTACGGTAGGTCTCTTGTCACTTCCGCATACAATCCTTCCGTCGAGTGTCTCCGCAATCTGTTTATATGTAGTCTCCGATAATTCAAGCAGGTCATTATCATATATATCCATGTATGATGTGGCTATATCGGTAATTGTAATGATACCTTCGAGTTTACGGTTCTTTACAACCGGAAGTGTTACCACTCCGATTTCCTTCATCATCTTCCAGACTTTCTTCATGGAAACAGAGGACTTAATGCTTTCTGTCTTACGAATCTGTAAATCACTTACCTGCGCCCTCAGATCCTGCAAAAGCGGTGGTGCCTTAACTCCGCAGCTTTCAAGCACGAACTGTGTCTCTTCATTGAGCTGTCCCGCCCTGTACGGAACGTAATCTTCCGTATTCGTTGTTATATTTTTGAAATTGGCATATGCAATCGCCGAACAGATTGAATCCGTATCGGGATTTCTATGTCCTACCACATAAACTTCACTCATCGATGTGAATCCTTCCTTAAATTACAGATTATATAATACCAAAGCCACGCAGTGCCAGTACAATTACTGCCGCAAGCAATATTCCGTTCATGACCAGGCATGCCGTTATGCCTTTCTTAAGTCCGGCATTCTTCTTTATCGCCTTATTTTCCGCTTCTTCAAGTGCCTGTCGCAGATTCTTGTATGTAATAAGATTGTCCTTATGCATATCCGCGCCAAGGCTCTCATAACCGTTCTCTATCCGCTTAACAGACTCGTCTATATCGATTTCTTTCGTATTCTTTACGGATGCAAGTCCGGCATCAAGCGCATCCCGCAGTTCCACAAGCATAGTCTCGGTACGCTCGCTGCTTGCCGCAATACTGTCAAAATAATTCATCATCTGACTGCGTGTCGACGCCGCATTGACCTCGCGGCTTACAATATCCTTTATCTGCTCCGGCGTAATCCTGTTATTGTCAGGTTCATGATTAACCGGTATGCTTTTATTCTTTTTATTAATATGCCTGTCAAGGCCGGAAAAAACATTAAATCTGTGTGCCATAATAGTCCTTCCTGTTCATATATCTGTACAACCATTTTACGTCAAAGAGATACGCAAGTCAAACAAAAAGAGGATGCAAAAGCTCTGCGCTTCCTGCATCCTTATTTTCTATTAGTTTTCCATCTGTTTTCCCAGAAAGCCCGCCGCCGACAGTGTGAGTTTCTGCTCTGTCTCTCCGAAATGCTTTTTGGGTTCCTTGGTGGTTATGATAACGGAACCGATGGCATCGCCTTCACATATTATCGGGCTTATCGCCTGTGCCTGAAATTCCTCCTCGCCCTGCGTGATAGGAACAAAACGTCTTTCCTCGCGTGTAGCGGTAATATTTTCACGTTCTTCTATGAGGTTCTCAAGCTGTGTGCTGATTGGTTTCATGAGCATATCTTTTCTGGAGCCGCCCGACACCGCTATTATCTGGTCTCTGTCCGTAATACAAATAACATTGCCCGTTGTCTGTGCAAGTGACTCGGCGTACTGCCTTGCAAATTCACCGAGTTCCCCCACCGGCGAATATTTCTTAAGAATTATCTGTCCTTCCCTGTCAGTATATATCTCTAACGGGTCGCCTTCCCTTATTCTTAGGGTCCGTCTGATTTCTTTGGGAACAACAACTCTCCCAAGGTCATCTATTCTCCGCACAATTCCTGTAGCTTTCAAGCTTTTTTCCTCCAATTTCATATTTTAACAAGAGTGTTTCATCACTCTGTTCATATAATTTTGAAGTTATTATGTGGAAATCTTAAGAAATTATTCCTTATGCATAATTTGTCTCTTGTTCTACTCTTTTTTATTTTAAAGTTATTCCAAAGTTGTCAAGAGGAATTCAAGATATCCCTCTGCTTCGTCTATACAGTAATTGAGATTGTATTTTTCAACTTCATCCGGATATTTAGAAGCCGTTTTTCGTAATGCAGTAATAATTTTCTGTGATGGAAATATGTCAATTATTTTATTGTATATTTCACTCAGCCATGAAAATTCATTTGGGGTGCAGTCATTCTCGATAAAATTAACAGTGTCATCAAGACTTTCAGAGATAATTGCCAACACTTCTTTCCAACTTTGTTGTACGCCATAATCCCACTCATCATCTGTGGACGCTCTATTCGCAATAGCTTTTCTGAGTTTTTCAGTCATCATTTCTTTTTCCTCCTTAAAACAGAATGTTGATTACTATCAGGAAAGACTGTAGCTATTTTCCCGTGAGTTTTAATTATACCTACTTTGACACCTTTATAGCGCATTTTTCAAGCTGCGCTTTTTCTGTCGATTGCCTCTCGTAGCTGTTTCATCGGAAATTCAAATATTTTCGTGGACAATAATACCGTAATCATCACCGATGTTGCCATGAAAATCATTTTTCGGATATCAGTATTACACAAATTTCCAAATTTAAGCAATGTGTCCGCTCCCATAATAAGCGGCCAGTGCCAGAAATACACATTGATCGTATTACGTCCCATATATGATATCCCCGGAATTCTGCCTGTCGGAATGACCATAATCGCCGCGAATCCGGTGCAGATTGATATTATATAGCACACCATTCTCACAACAAATCCGTAATCATATATATCCTTATAAAAAGCATTTCTTCCGGTAAAAAGATGCCTCAATATGTAGAAATGTTCCCTCTGTCCAAAACACAGATATCCCCATGCCGCAAGTATAATCATTCCGAGCGGAATAAGCCATCCGGCATTCCTGCGTCTGAAGCCGGCAATCTTGTCCGGCTTTATGACTGTCCCAAGCAGGAAAAACGGCAGAAATACTAATGTCCTTGAAATACACAGAAAATCTCCGATATTTTTATCATATCCGGTAAACGCCGCAAGCACCATTGTTATAACAATAACCGGCCTTTTATCCGAGTTGCGCAATATATACGCAATTCCTATATAAAACGCCATACAGAACATAAACCACGGCGCGCCCATTTCGGACAGAAGTGTAAACTCAGGTTTTCCACCCGCCGCATATTGTGCTATATATGTCACTATTTTAAGAAGAAATCCGGATGTTATGTAAAACATCATCTTCCTGCCGATTCTCTCCGGTTTATAAAACATTCCGCTTATAAAGAGGAAAACCGGCATATGAAAAGCATATATGAACAGATAAAAACTCTTCATAAGCCCCGAATGTGCCACCAGTGTGTCAGCAAAATGTCCTGCAACAACCAGAACAATCATGACAAACTTGATATTGTCCCACCAGCATATTCTTTTGGTATTGTTCACTGCATCCATTTTATCTCCGCTAAACACTCAATAATGAATATTCTTCCAAATTCCAGACCTTATCAACCACATCATTGTAGAAATCAGGTTCATGACACACTAAAAGTATCGCACCCTTATACGCCTTCAATGCTCTTTTCAGTTCATCCTTGGCATCGATATCCAGGTGGTTTGTAGGTTCATCCAATAATAATACATTTGTCTCAATATTGATAAGTTTACACAGGCGCACTTTGGCCTGTTCGCCTCCGCTGAGCACCCTTACCTTACTTTCGATATGTTCGGTTGTCAGTCCGCACTTAGCCAGTGCCGAGCGCACCTCATATTGTGACATCGAAGGAAATTCATCCCAGATTTCTTCAATACATGTATTGTCACCCGGTTTGATTTCCTGTTCAAAATATCCCTTATAAAGATAATCACCAAGTTCCGCCTTACCGGAAACAGGCTTGATAAGTCCGAGTACACTCTTTAAGAAAGTTGTCTTGCCTATTCCGTTGGTTCCGACAATTGCTATCTTCTCTCCACGCTCCATTCTCAGATTAATCGGTTTGGAAAGTGGTGCGTTCTTATCATATCCGAGCACAAGGTCATCCGTTTCAAAAATAACTTTGCCCGCTGCCCTTGCTTCCTTGAAATTAAATTCCGGCTTCGGTTTCTCTTTTGCAAGCTCAATTATATCCATTTTATCAAGCTTCTTCTGTCTGGACATCGCCATATTACGTGTGGCGACACGCGCCTTATTGCGCGCAACGAAATCCTTAAGCTCGCCTATTTCCTGCTGCTGGCGCCTGTACGCCGCTTCAAGCTGTGCTTTCTTAACTTCATACACCTCAAGGAACTTATTGTAATCTCCTACATATCTATTGAGTTCCTGATTTTCCATATGATATATTATATTAACAACGCTGTTCAAAAACTCCATATCATGCGATATAAGTATAAAAGCATTCTCATATTCCTGAAGATATCTTCTAAGCCACTCTATATGATTCTCATCAAGATAATTCGTCGGCTCATCAAGAAGCAATATGTCCGGCTTCTCAAGAAGAAGTTTTGCCAATAAAACTTTCGTTCTCTGTCCGCCGGAAAGTTCGGTCACATCACGATCCAGTCCTATCTCTGCAAGCCCGAATGCTCTCGCAATCTCATCAACTTTCGCATCTATAACATAAAAATCATGATTGGTCAGAAGATCCTGTATCGTTCCGGATTCTTCCATCATGGCTTCCATCTGTTCTGCATCGGCATCAGCCATTGCCTCAAATATCGCTGTCATTCTCTCTTCCATCTCATACAGATATGAAAAAGCAGAACGAAGTACATCGCCGATAGTCATCCCAGGTTCCAGTACCGTGTGCTGGTCAAGATATCCCACCCTGATATTCTTCGCCCATTCCACTTTGCCCTCATCCGGCATAAGCTTTCCGGTAACAATATTCATAAACGTGGACTTACCTTCGCCGTTAGCTCCGATAAGTCCGATATGTTCTCCCTTAAGGAGTCTGAAAGAAACATTATTAAAAATGGCTCTGTCGCCAAAGCCGTGGCTTAGATTCTCAACATTAAGTATCATTGTAAAGTCCTCTATTCCAGAACACGTGTACATGCAATAACTGATTTCTGTTCCGGATTATCACTGTTTTTTATGAAAGTTGTCTCGCACGAACACACTTCACCTCCGGTAAGATGTCCTTTAAACTGGAATGTAAAAACTTTATTGTTGCTCTTAAAGAACTTGTCCATATTCTCAGCCGATGTCACGCGTGTAAATTCAGCACGGCTGTCCTCCTCAAGCACATTCTCAACATAAGCATCAAACATCTTGCGCATCGGTTCTTTTTTATAGGAACTGGAAATTTTGTTATCATCCTTATATAATGTGGTAAGTGTCCCATCCACATAATTAAGTTCGATTATTTCGTGGTATATATGACAAAGCAGCGGATAAAAATCCGCAAGAATTTTCTTGTTATATCTTTTCTGTTCTTTTGTGACATCATTGATACTGAATATAAATCTTGATTTGCCTTCGCAGTCTCCTATGTATCTTATCGTAATTCCAAGCCACATCCAGTCCGTATGTTCCGTCCGGCGGCTTATGATAACATATTGCTGTTTCTTATTAAGTCTGGCATTAATCACTGCCTCTATCAGCCGCTGGGTTGTCATAGCCTCATGGCTGTCCATATGTTCATTATCACTCATATACAGTTCAAGCGGCGATGTCTTATAAATCCTTGTATATTCAGAATTAACCTTAAGGAGCTTAAGGTTGACTTCATCATACTCATATAATGCCATCGGACCGATAATTTCTTCCATAAATGCACGCAGCTGCGGCGATTTGACATTAAGAAGATTATCAATGTCCACATCCTCATAATCAATGCGTGCATCGCCATCATCTATCTTATGTCTGCATTTCTCCTTGAATTCATCAACCGAAACAGGTCTTGAATAATAGTATCCCTGAATATAATCGCTTCCGATAGTCTTAAGTAACGATGCCTGTTCGCCTGTTTCTACACCTTCTGCGACAACGGTCATTCCAAGCCATTTGGCCATTCGTATAACGCTGCTGACCACATTGCCCGCCCTGTCCGATTCAACTATCTCATCTATTAATTTCTTGTCTATTTTAAGTATATCAAAAGATAAATCCTTAAGAAGGTTCAATGACGAATATCCCGTTCCGAAATCATCCATAAGAACCATATAACCGGACTTTTTGAGCATATTAACCGTGTTGATAAGGCGTTTCGGATTATCAACATATGCGCTCTCAGTGATCTCTACGCGCAAAAACTCCTTCGGAATATTGTATTTGTCAACCAGTCCGTCAAGTATTTCCAATAAATCATCATGATACAGATTCGCTCTTGAAACATTAATGGAAAGCGGAACAAGAGTCTCTCCGTTATCCATAGCTTCTCTTATTACTCTGCATGCTTCTTCCCACACATAGTGGTCAAGCTTATTGATCATATAATTTTTCTCAAATACCGGTACAAAACGTCCCGGCATAAGAAGTCCGTATTTCGGATGTTTCCATCTTACAAGCACTTCCCCGGCCGCAATAACGTCCTTCTGGATGTCATAAATTGGCTGTATCACAATGAAGAATTCCCTGTCCGTAATTCCTCTATCCATATCTGATACCAGCTGCTGCCCTGTAAGGAGTTCTTCTCTCTTGGTCTCTGTGTATACTTCTATCTTATCTGTATGTATTCCTTTAATGCTGTTAAGAGCCATAAGTGCCCTGTCACACATCTTGATAACCGGAATGGTTCTGTCTTCCACGTAATAAAGTCCGGCCTGTATAAAAAGCCTGTATTTCTCATTCGCAGTTTCAATACTGTATTTCATTCTGTCGGAAAGTAATGCTGTATCTATATTATCTCTGTTGCAAAAACATATGAACTTATCGCCACCGATTCTGCCGATAATTCCGTCTGAAAATATCTGTCTGCTGAAAGTATTAACGATATCCTTAAGGACCTTATCTCCCATTGCCATGCCAAAAATATCGTTAACTACCTTAAATCTCTCTATATCCCACGCGAGTATCATATATTGCTTTTCTGAGTTCTCATCGAGGATTCTCTGCGCTTCTTCCATAAAGCTCTTAAAACTCAGCACTCCCGTAAGAGAGTCATATACCAAGCCGTTATTCTTATTGTCCATATTCATCATAGCATCACCTGCATAAACTTTCCAATACTATAACGGCAGTGCGGCTTTCCGGCACCGCACTGCCGGCATTAAACATCTGTTAAATCAGACTTCTGTAAAGCGCTGCAATTTCCTCAACGCTTGTTTCTCTCGGATTACCCGGTCTGCATGCATCATCATAAGCTGACTGTGCAAGGAACGGAATATCCTCTTCCTTAACTATTTCCTTCAGATCTGCCGGAATTCCTACATCATGTGAAAGCTGTCTTACCGCATCCACTGCTGCTTTTCTGTATTCCTCCTGTGACATATCATCAACGCCTTTAACGCCCATTGCCCTGGCAATCTCTCTGTACTTCTCTCCTGTTGCAGGTGCATTATATTCCATTACCGTAGGAAGTATGATTGCATTGGCAACTCCGTGTGGTGTATCATAAAGTGCGCCAAGAGGATGAGCCATTGAATGAACAATACCGAGACCTACATTGGAAAATCCCATTCCTGCAACATACTGTCCGAGTGCCATTCCTTCCCTGCCTTCCGGTGTATTGTTAACGGCATCTCTTAAACTTCTTGCAATGATCTCAATAGCCTTGATATGGAACATATCCGAAAGTTCCCATGCTCCTGCCGTGATATATCCCTCAATAGCATGTGTAAGAGCATCCATACCTGTAGCAGCCGTAAGTCCCTTAGGCATTGTTGACATCATCTCAGGATCTACAAATGCAACAACCGGAATATCCTTAGGATCTACACATACCATCTTACGATGCTTGGCATCATCCGTGATAACGTAATTAATGGTAACCTCTGCGGCAGTACCTGCTGTTGTCGGAACAGCAAATGTTGTAACTGCTTTATGTTTCGTAGGTGCCACCCCTTCAAGGCTCACTACATCCGCAAATTCAGGGTTATTGATAATAATGCCTATTCCCTTGGCTGTGTCCATTGATGAGCCGCCGCCGATTGCGATTATATAATCCGCACCTGATTTCTTAAATGCTTCTACACCTGTCTGCACATTCTCAATGGTAGGGTTCGGCTTAATATTGGAATATACCTCATATGCAAGTCCTGCACCATCCAGTACATCAAGCACCTTCTTGGTAACACCGAATTTGATAAGGTCAGGATCCGAGCATACAAATGCCTTCGTAAGTCCGCGTCCTATAGCCTCGCCTGCTATCTCTTTAACTGCCCCGGCTCCATGATATGAAGTCTCATTAAGTATAAATCTGTTTGCCATAATAACCTTCTCCTTTACATTATGGGTCAATACCCTCTGATAGTCACATTTTACCATAAAAGCATATATCATACAACCAAAAAAGCGGTATTGACGCATATTGACGTATCATGAAAAAAACACAAAAACGGCCGCCCGTATGAAACGGGCAGCCGTTATAATCATCGTCATATCAGCCTAACATCATTCTGTCATTATCAAGCTCTTTACCGCTTGCAATAGCGAATTTTTCAAGAAGATCCTCTACTGTGAGTTTCTTTTTTTCTTCTCCTGATATATCGAATATTATATTACCGCTGTTCATCATGATAAGTCTGTTGCCATGCGCAATGGCGTCTTTCATATTATGCGTTATCATGAGCGTTGTAAGATTGTCCTTCTGTACAATTTTCTCGGTAGTGTCAAGCACCTTGGCGGCAGTCTTAGGATCAAGTGCGGCAGTGTGCTCATCAAGAAGCAGAAGCTTAGGTTTCTTAAGTGATGCCATAAGGAGCGTAATAGCCTGACGCTGTCCGCCCGAAAGCAATCCGACCTTGGAAGTGATTCTGTTTTCAAGACCAAGATCAAGTTCTGCAAGAAGTTCCTTGTACTGCGCCTTCTCTTTAGCCGTAATTCCCGGCATAAGGCTTCTGAATTTGCCTCTTCTTGCTGCAAGCGCAAGATTTTCATCAATGCCCATCGTCGCAGCTGTTCCCATCATCGGGTCCTGGAAAACCCTTCCGAGATATTTGGCACGTCTGTGCTCAGGTATTCTGGTAACATCAATATTGTCAATATATATCTTGCCGCTGTCGACCAGCCATGTTCCCGCAAGTGCATTGAGAAGTGTTGACTTTCCGGCACCGTTACCGCCGATTACCGTAACAAAATCGCCTTCGTTAAGTTCAAGGCAGAGACCGTTGAGTGCTGTTTTCTCATTAACCGTATTAGGGTTGAATGTCTTATAAATGTTCTCTACTTTTAACATTATTTGGCAGCCCCCTTTCTGACCGGCTTGGCAAAGATTTTCTTTCTCCAATACGGGATTGCAAGGAATACAGCTACAAGAAGTGCCTGTGACAGCTTAAGAAGTGTCGTGTCAACACCGAGCCACATTATCACTCTCATAACCACATAGTATATGATGCCTCCAAGCAATACTCCTACAAGCTTGAGTGCGAAATTCTTAAATATTTTATCAAAAAGTGCAGAACCGATTACAACGGCTGCAAGTCCAATTACGATTGCTCCACGGCCCTGGTTGATATCGACGCTCGCCGTATACTGTGAAAGCAGGGCACTTGCAAACGCAACTATACCGTTGGAAATCATAAGTCCTATTACTTTATTGACATTGATGTTAATGCCCTGTGCGCGTGACATGTTAGGGTTACATCCGGTAGCTCTTAACGACGCACCGCGCTCTGTTCCGAAGAACCAGTAAAGTATTCCAATAATTACTATGGCGCATACCACAACCACAAAAATAGTGTTCTGGTAGAAGGGTATAGGGTTGGCTTCCGTCGATTTAACCGATCCCATATGTGATATAAGGTGGTACTTCTGTGCGTTAATTGCCAGATTCGCCTTATTATCAAGTATTTTAAGGTTAATTGACCAGAGTCCGAACTGCGTTATGATTCCCGCGAGTATTGCCGGGATTCCCATAACGGTATGAAAAAGTCCTGTTGCAAGTCCCGCAAGCATTCCGCTTATAACTGCCACAAGGAGTGCAAGCCACATCGGCTGTCCTTTGAGCAACATCGTGATGCAGACCGCGCCTCCGAGAACCATCGTTCCGTCCACAGACAAATCCGCTATATCCAGTATTTTGTAAGTGATGTAAACGCCAATGCCCATTATTCCCCAGATAAGGCCCTGGGCAACACCGTTAGGCAGTGCATTTAAAAGTGCTGTTATGTCCACACCAATTCCTCCAAATTATAATTAATTATTTAGCAATTGCTTCATATCCGTCCGGAACTTTAATTCCGAGATCATCGCAAATCTCTTTATTGTATTCTTTAGTTACGTTAGGAGCGAATTTGATATCCATTGTTGTGATATCAGCTCCGTTTACAAGAATATCATAAGCCATTTCACCGGTTGTGTATCCAAGGTCATAGTAACTGATTGAAAGTGTTGCGACACCGCATCCCTTGCAGATACCTTCCTCGCCTGCTATTACAGGAACCTTAGCCGGACGGCATACATTATCGATTACCGACGTGCTGGATGCTGCTGTGTTGTCTGTAGGAATGTAGATTACATCTGAAGCATTAGCTGCTTTTTCACATACTGACTGGATATCGTTTGAGTCAGTGAATGCGAAATATTCGCATGTATATCCAAGCTTGGTAAGCTCTTCATTGATAACATCTACCTGATATTTGGAGTTAGGCTCTGCTGAACAGTAGAAAAGACCTACTTTCTTGGCATCAGGGAAAATCTCATGAAGCATGGCTGCCTGTTCGCTAAGAGGCGCAAGGTCCGATGTTCCTGAAATATTACGTCCTGTTTTACCGCTCCAGTCACTCATATCAAGTGCTGTTGCATAATCTGTAATAGATGTTCCGAGTACCGGAATTGTAGTTGTTGCCGATGCTGCTGCCTGAAGAGGTGATGTAGCGTTGGCAAGAATGAGATCTACATTTGAAGATACAAAACCATCAATAATAGTAGCACATGTAGGTGTATCTCCTGCTGCATTCTGCTCGGTAAATGTAACCTTATCTCCGAGCTTCTCTGTAAGAGCGTCCTTGAATCCCTTGGTAGCCGCATCGAGAGCTTCATGCTCTACAAGCTGGCAGATGCCCACATTATAAGTCTTATCTTTGTCTGACGAACCGCCTGATGCGCTCTTGTCCGACTTAGAACATGCTGTTGCTGCAAAAACCATTGACAGGCAAAGGCCTGCTGCGATAATTCTTTTAATCTTTTTCATAATGATTCTCCTTTACATATATTCAGGTAACGTATGCATCACACATGCATCCGTTATCATTCGGTTTAGTGCTTTTACGCTTTTATGCTTTTATGTATCAAATCACTAGTCTATTATAAATTATCATTAACATGCCGTCAATGCCAATTTTCAAAATCCTATCACGTTGGAAACTTTAAACGGACACATTGTTTTTTTATTATCTTTTTACAATAGTTTTATAAAAAAAATAAACCAAGGAGGTTATTATCATGCGCATAAATTTCAAGAGATTTTTTCCCTGCATTCTTGCGCCAGCACTTATCTTAGTGTCCGCTGCCGGATGCGCAAAATCAAACAGTTCCGTACAGGAAAACACGACAGAAGCCGTCATTCCCGACAGCCTGATAACCATCAAGGACAGCGACACCGACACTGATGTGTCCGATGCTGTAGAAATCACATTAAACGGCAGTTCCGTTTCATGCAGCAGTTCATCCGTAGCAATTAACGGAAGCGAGATTAGCATAAGTTCCGGGGGCAGTTATGTAATTAACGGCACTCTGGATGACGGAAGGATTATAGTTGACGCGGATGATGCCAAGGTGCATCTTATTCTCAACGGTGTCTCCATTCATTCGGAGACAAGTGCCGCCATATATGTCAAATCAGCCGACAAAACAACCATCACTCTCGCGGACGGCACCGATAATACATTAAGTGACAGCAGTAATTACACTTATGATGACACAGACAAAGAAGAACCGGATGCAGTACTTTTTTCAAAGGACGACTTAAGTATTAACGGTAACGGTTCACTCAACATAGAGGCTTCGTTCAATAACGGAATTACCTGTAAAAACGACTTGAAAATAATAAGCGGAACCATCAATGTTACCGCTAAAAACAATGCCATTAAAGGCAAAGACTCTCTCTCAATTACCGGTGGCACGATAACTGCATCAGCCGAGGGCAAGGGACTTCTCTCCAACAATAACGAGGAAGAGGATAAAGGCTATATTCACATTACCGGAGGCACGATAACACTTACCTGCACCGACGATGCCATACATTCCAACAATGCCATTTATATCGAAGGCGGCGATATGACACTTTCAAGCAGTGACGACGGAATCCATGCTGATAATACTCTTGTTATATCAGACGGTACCATAGACATTACCAAATGTTACGAGGGTCTTGAAGCGGCTGCCATATCCATTGACGGTGGCGCAATATCCATCACTGCATCCGATGATGGAATCAACGCAGCCGACGGTTCTTCTTCATCCGAAGGCGGTCCGGGCATGAGAGGCGGTCCGGATATGGGCGAAAATTCCGGCAGTAATTGTTCCCTCACAATAAACGACGGCACAGTATATGTAAATGCCGGAGGTGACGGAATTGATTCCAATAGTTACATTGTCATGACCGGTGGTGCTTTAGTCGTGGACGGTCCTACCGGCAACGGCAATGGTGGTCTTGATTATAACAACTATTTCACAGTGACAGGTGGTTATCTGGTCGTAGCCGGCTCATCAGGAATGGCGCAGAATATTTCGGACAGTTCGACACAGTGCGGTGCCCTTATGGCAGTATCGGGAGGCACTGCCGGCACGCCTGTTACCGTGGCAGATGCAGACGGCAATGTGATAATTTCATTCACCCCTGCCAAGTCTTACAATGCGCTTAACATATCCACTCCCGACATGAAAACCGGCATGACTTACACCATATATCAGAACGGCACCTTGACCGGTTCAACACAGATCGTTAAGGATTGTTATACAGGAGGCACTATAGAAGGCGGAACGGAATTAACCACATTTGAACAAAGCTCCACCGTAACCAATTCCGGTATTTCCGGCAACGGAGGCATGGGCGGCCAAAGGCCGGGCGGCGGCAATTTTGACGGCGGCCAGAAACCTGATGACAGCAACTTTGGCGGCGGCCAGCGGCCGGATGATAGCGACTTTGACGGTGGCCGGCGGCCGGATGATACCAACAATATTTCAGGTGGCAGCAGCTTATAGCATTTCAAAGGATTCACACTTTTTTGCACTTTTCGAGGCATTTGGTGTCAATTTGATGGACTCAGCATTGTAATATAAGAAATATTGTATATATTCTAATACACTTGTTTTCATATATTATTATCTCGCAGTATCGCATATAGCAAATAATTGACACTAAACTGTTGATTTTGGTCAAAAAAGTGTGAAAATATCGTATTGTATACTGTAGTATTATTCTTCCGGCGGCGCTATAATATTGTTTTGCTGACGGAATTACACCTATGATACTTAACGGTCAGGGCTGCTATATTGATAAAAGCGGAAACGTCGTAATCGGCATAGTTGAATAAATTACATAGCAAAACGGCTCCGATTTTCAATAGAAAAAAGGAGCTGTTTTTAATTGACAATATTTAGTTATAAAAACCGCTATGGTATAATCCCATAGCGGTTGTCATTTAATATATTATCTGTTACATTTAGATGAACGGTACTCCCGGAAGAGTGAAGAATGTTACACTCTTGTAAAGGAACAGGCCGATAAGGTATTCAACTGTTACAAGTCCCGCAACGAGAATTGCAAGTGAGATAACGAGCTGTTTTCTGTCCTTAATCTCTTTGCTAAGAATCGTAAATCCCTGAATTGCCGTAAGTACTGACATAAATACGATAAATATCGGGAAGAAGAAACCTCTGAGTGCGCCCACGCGAATGAAGTTGTAAAGTATTTTTACAGCCATTGCTCCGATAAGCGGAACTGAAACTGCGCCGCAAAGTGAAGCGATCTTATTAACATCTGTTTTCTTCTTAAGAACAACTGCATCTATAAGATAGAATAATCCGAATACTGTCGCGCCCATAAGAACTATGTATATGATTGGGAAAAAGATTGACTGGAAAATAGTTCCTACGTTAATGGAATAATCATTAAGGATATCCCATCTCGTATAGCCAATAGAATCCAGGTATTCTCCATATGACATGCCCAATAATCTGTAAAGACCCTTAGCCTGCTTTTTAAATGAACTAAGTGCATAAAAAATCTTAGAAATAAGGTTAAGCACGGTTGCAAACACATAAGCTATTGTAAGAATGCCAATAAGCACTGCCGATGACGGAATAGTTCCGTTCTCATAATATTCTTCTGCTGCCGTGATAGGTTTCTTAACAGTATTCTTAATATGGTCAATAGCTTTCTTAAAAGCGCCTCCCATATCAACCGAACTCTTCGGTGCCTCCTGCTGTGGTGCTCCGTATGCTGCCGTGTAAGGTGAGCCCTGCTGTGGTGCTCCCGTGTAAGGCATTCCCTGTGGGATGCTTCCCTGTGGTACTGACTGGGCATTATTCTGCTGACATGTACAAACTTCTCCGTCAGCCAACTGTTTACCGCAAATTGTACAAAAAGCCATTGATTCATTCCTCCTAAAATAAATCCCTTTTACTTAAAAAGGGCCTTGATACACTTGAATATACCACACGGCAGAGGAATAGTCAATAAATCATTCCGCGCAAATTGTCTGTTTTTCGACGTTATAATCAGTCGTTCTCTGCAGCCATTATAATCAAATCTGCTGCGCGCTCTATACCAACCCTGGAGCTGTCGATGCAGAGATGGTAATTCTCCCTCTCTCCCCATTCCCGTCCGGTAAAATAGCGGTAATTTAACTTACGTTTCTTATCCTTTTCTTCGAGACGTTTTAAAGGCTTGACCGGTGACTCGCCGTACTGTTCCACTATCCTGTGTGCCCTGAAATCGTCCGGTGCCCATACAAATACGTTAAAACAGTCTGGTTCATCTTTCAGTATGTAATCCGCACAGCGACCAACTATCACGCAGTTTTCCCTGGATGCAATATCGGTAATTACTTTACGCTGCGCAATCCATATTCTGTCCGCATTGGCAAGGCCATCCGTTCCTCTTCCGAGAAAAGAATATGCAAAAAATCCGGTTCCTGGAGCATATTCTGCCTCCTGTTCGATATACTCATTGGCGTACCCTGTCTCCTCAGCCGTCTTCTCTATCAATTCCTTGTCGTAACATCTTACTCCGAGTTTCTCCGCTACCAGTTTACCGATTGTCCTTCCACCGCTTCCAAACTGCCTGCTGATTGTTATTATCCTGCTCATAAACACGACCTCCTTGCTGAACATATCAGTTATTTTGTACCGTAATTATAGCAGAAAAATATAATTGATGTAAGATTAATTTATAATCCGTCCGTCTCCGATTTCAATGATTCTCGGTTTTGATTTCCGTAGCCACCTTTTCCCCTAAATCTGGTGTCATGATCCACCAGTATCATTGCAGGCTTAAGTCGTCTGCAATCTGCTCCGGTGTAAGATGGTTTTCCTTAAGGACTTCATTAACATCATATCTGTCCAGAAATTCTTTTTTCAATCCGTAATTAAGCACCTTAACATCGCTGTTTCCGTAAAAACGTGCTATTTTCTCACCGAAACCGCCGTCCAGCATTCCGTCCTCAAGTGTGATGACCACATCATGGTCCGCCTTAAGGCTTTCAAGCAGTTCATCATCTGTTCCCGTAATATAGTACGGATTAATAAGTGTTGCCTTTACTCCGGTACGGCTTTCAATTTCTTTGGCCGCCTTGCATGCAAGACCATAGAATGAACCTAGACCGATTATGGCAATTTTGCCTCCTTTTTCGGTAATCTCGTATCGATTGAGCTCACTGAAATCTTTACTAACTTTCTTGCCGTCGGAAATCATTTCTCCATCCGGTACTCTGATCGCAACCGGATGTTCATTCTGCTCAATACTCCATTCTAGCATCGCAAGATACTCTTCCTTCGTGGTCGGCGCAAGATATACGAGGTTCGGTATATTGGAAATCATAGGTATATCATATATACCAAGATGTGTAACATCATTCATGCCATACACCGATGCTGCATATACTATGATCGTTGCCGGGTTATTGTTGATGCACAGATCCTGTGATAACTGGTCATAGGTTCTCTGGATAAAAGAACTGTATACTCCGTAAACCGGCTTGCCGCCGCCCGCTGCAATACCTGATGCAAGTGCCACCGCTGTTTCCTCCGCGATTCCCACATCTACGAACTGGCTTCCGGCTTCATGTCTTTTATCAGCCGTAAATCCCATAACCGTAGGTGTTGCGGACGTGATTGCGACAACACTTTTATCTTTTTTCATCTTATCAAGCAGGTATTCGGCAGTCACGGAAGAATAATCCTCTCCGTCAGAATCCATCAGCGGCTTGCCTGTCTTGATGTCAAAAGGCATGTGCCAGTGCCATGTCTCCTTGTCCTCCTCGGCCGGCTTATATCCTTTGCCTTTGAGTGTCACGATGTGGACTACAACAGGCTTACCGGCATCTTTAACAGATTTGAATGCATCGATAAGCGCACCGATATCATTACCGTTGCCTACATATACATAATCAAGTCCCATCGCTTTAAAAAAATTACATTCAGCCTTACCGTCGGTTTCCCTTAACAGCTTAAGGTTCCCGTATAATCCGCCATGGTTCTCCGCGATTGACATATCATTATCATTAACTACGATTATAAGGTTGCTCTTAAGCTCTGATGCGAAATCAAGGCCTTCAAGTGCCTCGCCTCCGCTCAATGAACCGTCACCGATAACCGCAATGACATTGCCCTTCTCGCCCTTAAGGTCTCTCGCCTTGGCAAGTCCGCACGCAAGGCTTACAGATGTGGACGTATGTCCTACATTAAAAAAGTCATGTTCGCTTTCATGCGGATTGGAATATCCCGAAACGTCATCATAATGTTCCTCATAAAGATAAGCATCTTTTCTTCCTGTGAGCATCTTGTGCGGGTATGTCTGGTGTGACACATCATATACCATCTTATCCTCAGGGGATTCAAAAACATAGTGAAGTGCGATTGTAGCTTCAACCATACCAAAATTCGGTCCGAAATGTCCGCCGTGTATGCTTGCTCTTTTAAGCAGTGCATCCCTCATCTCGGCGGCAAGTTTATTCATCTCTTCGATCGTAAGTTTCTTTACATCCGAAGGTCCGTTAATATTCTCTAAATACATAATACTTCCTCCTGAAATTCTTTATTGACAGGATGATTATAATACTTAAAGTTCAGTTTAAGTCAAGTATTTTTATAATATAGTTTCCATCTGGGTTTCCTTGACAAACATTCCCATTTTTTCATAAAATGCCCTGGCATTGTCATTGCCTTCCCAGACATTCAGCGTAACATCATAGCAGCCCTGTTCCCTGGCGTAATTAAGAACATACTCATACAGCTTTCTTCCCACATGCTGTCCTCTGCTGTTCTCATCCACGCACAGATCATCTATATAAAGTGTGGTAAAATCCTTCATATTGGTTGAAAAAGGCTGTCTTTGCATGACACAGAAGACATACCCGAGAATATCTCCGTTCTCATCCTCTGCGACAAAAACGGGACGTCCGTCATCTTCAAATATTGTACCAAGTTCTTTGGCCGTGTATTTGGTACTTCCCGAAATAAATATATCCGGGCGCAGCGCGGCATGCAGTTCCAGAACTTCACTAAGCAGTTTCATAACTGCTTCGGTATCATTAATTCCGGCTCTTCTTATTGAAATCGACATGTTTTTCTCCTATAATTTATGCCTATTTCGTAAGCTCAGCAACTACCTGATTGATAACCTTGCCATCCGCTTTGCCTTTAAGTTCGCCCATAACAGCTTTCATAATCTGACCCTTGTTCTTCGTGGCAAGAACATCTGCAAACTTGTCCTGAAGTATTGCCTTGACTTCATCGGCACTTAACATCTTCGGAGCAAACTCGCTCATAATATCATATCTTTTCTTATACTCTTCGAGCAGCTCTGTCCTGTCAGCAGGGCATGTATCAATCTGCTCTTTGACTGACTTGATTTCCTTCAGAATAGCTTCATTGGCCATATCGTCCGGTATATCCTCACGGCATCCGGCATCAATACCTTTTTTCTTGACTGCGGAAACAAGGCTCGCGATGGCATCCTTTCTGAATTTATCCTTAGCCTTCATAGCTGCTATCATTGCATCCTGTAATTCTTTTAACTTCATGTTCTCACCTTTCCGGGAAATTGTCCCTTTTCAAATAGTCTGTCTATATCTTATTCCTGCGTAAAGCGTATGTCAACCGTCCAGTGCCGGTATAACAGACAAGTCTGCAGTGGCTGTTTTTCACGCGCATTCACGCGCATATCGCATCGTTTATACGAATAAAATTACTCGATAACTGTAGCAAGTAATCTCTGTTTTCTCACTCATAATGAATCCTCCTTTATTTCTTGGTCAATAAAACTGGAATTGTACGTTAAAAATTATTCTACATCAATCACATCATGAATAATCCGGGCTCCAAGTCCCTGCTGTCCGGAGATAGGAAACCGCAAATCCGTTTTTAAGGAAACTGCCATTCCAGTGGTGGAAACCTTTACCATAAATCTTTAGAATGTATTTCATGCACCAAACGGTGTAAATACATTTTAAGGAGGTCATGACCATGACCAAGTACCGAGAGATTCTCAGACTTATAAAGTTCTGGATATTGGATAGATACATCTTCATTCAAGGCAACTTCTTTTAATTTTTTGTAATTCTCTTCTATTAAGAAGTTGTCATAGCTTGTAAGCAATTCTATCTTATCATCTAAATCTCCTTGAGAATATTTTGCAATAAGTTCTTTAAATCCTAATCGAGCCACTGTTGGATCACTTGTTACATATTTATTACCATTTTTATCAATAAAAGTTATTACATACTGTGTTTCTCTTTCTGATCTTATTTGAGAATAATCTGTCGAACATATAAATATGATTTCTGGTAATTTTCTCTCAATATCTGATTTATTTTGACATCCAGCAAAACATATTAACCAAAAAGACATGAATATAATCAATCTATATTTTTTAACATACCTATCTTACTCCTGTTGCAACATACTCATTGTAAAATTCATTTACTGTCTCTATGCCATTTTCAGTTATATCAAATACACCACCATCCTGTACCAGACTTGAATCTAAGGTAATCGTAACAGTTTCAGGTCCATATGATGATGTATCATCCAAATTAAGTTTGGCAATAAAACTTCCATCTATATCTGATGTAAATCAACATTAGTAGTCAGATATAAACCTTTCCATCATTGGTCATATCATCTATAAGCTGACCTTCGATACCTGTCGTGTACCAGCAAGCACCGACTTTTGCCCCCAAAAGACAACATTGTTGGGATAATCCCAAGCCCTTAAAGGTTTCAGGAATTTTCCTGATAAGTGCCGTGGTATCACAACAGCAATGCTTGCTAGTATTACTCACTGATATTTTTTATACACAGGGGAAGATAAAGCCATATGGTTCTAACAAATTATACAACTGTGTTTTTTCATCTTCCGTAAGCCTAATATATCTATTTTTTTCTTCCCAATATACGATTGGGCAGGTATCCCGAGCAATACAGAAGGTGTGTTCATCGTCAAATTTAATAGATACGGCTTCGCTAAAACCACAAGAAAGATTATCCTTATACAATTTCTTTCCATTAAAAATAGTTTTAACAGACGCCACCTCTCTATCGCTCAACTGATTTATCGCATTAGTATTCCCATATTGAAAACATACCTCAACTTTTTTTACAGAATCCATATTTACTTTATCAAGTCGCAAATAAATCCCTCCTAATAAAATAACAATAAATATTATTGCACTCAATAACCAAATGTTTTTTTCAATAATCTCACTCCTGCTTTCACCATTGTCCTGCCGCACTTTTCGCAATATTTGCACCCCAAAAAATATATTTTTTCTGATAATAAAATGTTTTGATAATTCCCCAATCCCATGCTTTTCTAGCATAGTACTTACCAAAAATTTTAGAGTACGAAACGCTTCCTGTACAAGCATATACTTTTGAGCTTGTCAACTTTGCGAACATCCATGCCACGTTATTGCCTTCGTTACCAGCTCCGCCTTTGCAACTAAATAAATAAACACCTTTTTTTACTTTCTTGGAATTCAAACTACGCCTTGCTTCTCACCGATATACTCCACAAGTTTATTAGCTCTTTTACCACCAGCAATCCCGCCAGCTTCTATAAGAGTTTCATAATGTTTTAGTAAAATGTTGACCAATGTTATATCGTATTCATTCAGTTCTTCTAATGTTTCTGACCAACGTTTCAACTCTCCGCCTACAATTTCACTCATTTGTACCATCTCCAATACCTTATATTAATTCGCATTAATTTTTTTATACATCTTACCTTTCGTACTACCGGTACTCTCAATCAGTCCCTGTTCCGTCATGTCCTTAAGCAGTACTTTAATTCTTGATTCCTTAACACCTGCAATACTTTCGAATTCATAAGCTTTATACCACTTATCAGGCTGCATAGCATTCAAAATAGCATCGTATTTTTCCTGTGTTTTTTTCGTCACTTTTTTTTCGCCACTTTTTTTCGCCACTTTTTTTCCGCCACTTTTTGCCGTCACTTTTTTCTTAAAAGAAAGCGACAGTATCGTCCTATCCGGATCAAATCTCTCTTCAATCACCGGTTCTTCCCAACCTTCATCTGCCCAAACATTAAAAATATTCGGCACACCACTTCCTGCACGTTCGCCGATATTGATAAGGTTAAACATTTTCATAAGAGCCTTGTTTCTTGGATCGGATTCGCCACCAAGACGCATCTGTTTTTTACCCGTTCTGATATAACCCGGATTTGCCAAAACCAACTTGTCCGGTTCCTTACGAATAACAACACCTCGCAATCCGTGATAATCTGCATTAATCAAGCAGTTTGCCAAAGCCTCACGAAGTGCCTTGTGCACCGGAGTATCATCAATACGCTCACCACCGACCATTTTGAAAGGTATCTTAATTTCTTTAATAATCTTGTTATAAACTCTAAAATAAAAGTCACACACATTTCCGGACCATTCTCCGGAACTTGACTGCAATCTATCGCTCCAGCGTGTGGTAGGATCCAACTCTTCTCTATAGTCTAAGAAGTATTCAGGGAAATGGCGCACAATATTGTACTCATCCCCAAACATCAGCATACCTGCTGCCGTAGGATGCAACTTTCCGTCTTCCTCCGAAATGGCGGCAGCACCAATGCTTCTTAAATACTCATGATCGCTCAGACGTTCAAACGGATGTCCCTCTTTTAAAGAACGATGGCTGTTACGATATCCATGGATGGTATCATAATTCAAATCTTCCATCGGAACCTTGTCCAGCACTTCCATATCCATGGTACGCTCAGTCTGGTCACGAAGCATCGTCTTTACCTGCAACCGGGTACAATGATAATCGCCCTCATAATTTCTGCGGAATGTACCATTAAAAATATCATTATTAATGTATACCGGCTTCTGCTCACGCTTCGCCATAGGCACATAAATAACCATAATGACATCTTTATTGTCACCGACTTCATACATCTCTACGTCATCTTCCGACAGGAGATTGATATTCACTTTCTTAGAATTGTTGATGGTATCCCAGAAGTCTTTTCGGAGCTTGGACGCATTCTGAAGACCGGTAGTTTTCCAACTGCCGTCTTTTTCTTCTTTGACACCGATGATAATGACACCGCCATAGCAATTTGCAAAAGCAGAATACGTGTCCCACAATGAAATTGGCAAGCCACCATTTGCTTTTTTCACTTCTCTTCTGTTGTCTTCTCTGTATTTATCAAATTGTGAAAGGTCAAAAGTATTTTCCAACTCAAACAACTCGCTTTCTATTACTTAAACTTCTTTGCAATTTCTTCTTCCGGTCCATCCTTGCCTTTTTGAATCTTGAGAAATTATTATGCTATCATTTTACATAATTACTTCATATTATTCAGCAAACTGCCATCCGTAGGTGAACTACTGGGATAACCATATAATATTCCTCTTCTAAACAACATTTATATCCACTAATAACTTCCATAATCGGTTGTATGATACAGCCATAATGCGCCCTCAATCATGCATCAAAAAGTACCAAAAATCTATTAAACATTATAACATAAGCATTTTTTATCTTCAAGATTCTTTCGCTTTGTTCAACTGAGCGAAGAACTTGAAACGGGCTTTTTCTATGTTCGACCATCTTCCGTTGTGAAATGCAGCCTCGCCTGACGGCTCGGTCGTGGCATTCGCAACGCAAAAAGCCGCAACCCCTCATAAAATGAGGAATTGCGGCTTGTATTTAAGTTTCTATGATACTAATCAAAGATTACTCGATAACTGTTGCAACTCTTCCTGATCCTACTGTTCTACCGCCTTCACGGATAGCGAATGTAAGACCCTGCTCCATAGCGATTGGGTGGATGAGCTCGATTGTCATCTCTACGTTATCGCCAGGCATGCACATCTCTGTACCAGCTGGAAGCTCGCAAACACCTGTTACGTCAGTTGTTCTGAAATAGAACTGTGGACGATAGTTGTTGAAGAATGGAGTATGACGTCCACCCTCGTCCTTAGTAAGAACGTAAACCTGAGCTGTAAATTTCTTATGGCATGTTACTGTACCCGGTTTAGCAAGAACCTGTCCACGTACGATCTGGTCACGGTTGATACCACGAAGGAGTGCACCGATGTTATCACCAGCCATAGCTTCATCAAGCTGCTTTCTGAACATCTCGATACCAGTAACAACTGTCTTCTGAACATCATCCTTAACACCAAGGATTTCAAGTTCATCATTGAGGTGAAGTGTACCTCTCTCAACTCTACCTGTAGCAACAGTACCACGACCTGTGATTGTGAATACGTCCTCTACTGGCATAAGGAAAGGCTTATCTGTATCTCTGACTGGGTCAGGAATATACTCATCAACTGTGTGCATAAGCTCAAGAATCTTGTCGCCCCACTCGCTGTAAGGATCTTCAAGAGCCTTAAGAGCTGAACCCTTAATGATTGGGCATCCTGTGAAGCCATACTCTTCAAGCTGCTCTGTAACTTCCATCTCTACGAGTTCGATAAGTTCTTCATCATCAACCATATCGCACTTGTTAAGGAATACTACTATATAAGGAACGCCTACCTGACGAGCAAGAAGGATGTGCTCCTTTGTCTGAGCCATAACACCATCAGTAGCAGCAACAACGAGGATAGCACCATCCATCTGTGCAGCACCTGTGATCATGTTCTTTACATAATCGGCATGGCCTGGGCAGTCAACGTGTGCATAATGTCTCTTCTCTGTCTCATACTCAACGTGAGCAGTAGAAATTGTGATTCCTCTTTCTCTCTCTTCTGGAGCCTTATCGATATTTTCGAATGCAACAGCTTCACCTGTTCCAAGTCTAGCGTTAAGAGTCTTGGTAATAGCCGCTGTAAGAGTTGTTTTACCATGGTCAACATGTCCGATTGTACCAATGTTACAATGTGGTTTAGTTCTTTCAAATTTAGCTTTAGCCATTTTTAAAAAATCCTCCTTAAATTTTCCCTCTTCCGGGTTGTCTTTTTAAATTAGCTTTAATAATTATATTTCATATCCGAAATATTTTCAATATTTATTTTGCTTTTGCAGCAATAACTTTATCCTGTACGTTCTTTGGTACCTGCTCATATCTCTCGAAGAACATTGAGTAGTTACCACGGCCCTGTGTGGATGAACGAAGTTCTGTTGAGTAACCGAACATCTCTGCAAGCGGAACAAGTGCTTTAACCATCTTACCGCCACCGATGTCTTCCATACCCTGAACCTGTCCACGCTTAGCGTTAAGGCTTCCGATTACATCGCCCATGTATTCCTCAGGCATTGTAACTTCAACTTTCATGATAGGCTCAAGAAGTACCGGACTTCCCTTCTGCATAGCTTCCTTAAATGCCATAGAACCGGCAATGTGGAATGCCATTTCAGATGAATCGACTTCATGGTAAGAACCATCATATACGTTAGCTGATACACCAAGTACAGGGAATCCTGCAAGGATACCGGCCTTAGTAGCCTCTTCGATACCTTCGCCTACAGCCGGGATATATTCCTTAGGAATAGCACCACCAACTACAGTTGATACGAACTTGAATGTCTCTTCACCGTTCGGATCCATCGGCTCGAATTTAACTTTACAGTGTCCGTACTGTCCACGTCCACCTGACTGCTTAGCATACTTGCTGTCTACATCAACAGGCTTTGTAATAGTCTCTTTGTATGCAACCTGAGGAGCACCAACGTTAGCCTCAACCTTGAATTCACGAAGAAGACGGTCAACGATAACTTCGAGGTGTAACTCACCCATACCTGCAATGATTGTCTGTCCTGTCTCCTGATCAGTGTGAGCTTTGAATGTAGGATCTTCTTCAGCAAGCTTTGCTAAAGCTTCACCCATCTTACCCTGATCGTTCTTTGTCTTAGGCTCAATAGCGAGCTCGATAACAGGCTCTGGGAATTCCATAGACTCAAGGATTACCGGATGCTGCTCATCGCAGATTGTATCACCTGTTGTAGTGAACTTGAAACCTACAGCGGCTGCGATATCACCTGAGTATACTTTCTCAATTTCTGTACGCTTATTGGCATGCATCTGCACGATACGTCCAATACGCTCTTTCTTATCTTTAGATGCATTCAATACATATGAACCGGAGTTACATGTACCTGAGTAAACTCTGAAGAATGCAAGCTTACCAACGAATGGGTCAGCCATAATCTTGAATGCTAATGCTGCGAATGGTTCGTCATCAGAAGATGGTCTTGTTACTTCGTTACCTTCCAAGTCAACACCTGTGATGTCAGGGACATCTGTAGGAGCCGGCATATACTCGATAACGCCGTCAAGAAGCTTCTGTACACCTTTGTTCTTATATGCAGAACCGCAGAATACAGGAACAGCTTCACTGGCAATTGTTCCCTTACGAAGAACTGCCTTTAACTGCTCTTTGGAAGGAGTTTCGCCCTCAAGATACATCATCATTAAATCATCATCTAATTCGCAGATTTTCTCAACGAGGTTCTCTCTCCATTTGTCTGCAAGGTCTTTAAGATCATCAGGGATTGATGTAATCTCGATGTCCTCGCCCTTGTCGTCTTTATAATAGTAAGCATCCATTTCAAACAGATCGATTAAGCCTTTGAAATCATCTTCCTTACCGATTGGAATCTGTACAGGAATTGCGTTCTTGCCTAAACGGTCAATAATTGTCTGAACTGAATAGAAAAAGTCTGCACCCATTTTATCCATCTTGTTGATGAATGCCATACGAGGTACATTGTAGGTATCAGCCTGACGCCATACGTTCTCGGACTGTGGCTCAACACCTGCCTTAGCATCAAATACACCTACTGCACCATCAAGTACTCTGAGTGAACGCTCAACTTCTACAGTGAAGTCTACGTGGCCCGGAGTATCAATGATGTTGATACGATGCTCTAATGCGCCCGGCATTGGTTTGTGATGATCCTCTAATGTCCAATGACATGTAGTAGCGGCTGATGTGATTGTGATACCTCTTTCCTGCTCCTGTTCCATCCAGTCCATGGTAGCAGTACCTTCATGAGTATCACCAATCTTATAGTTTACACCAGTATAATACAGGATACGTTCTGTCAATGTAGTCTTACCTGCATCGATATGAGCCATAATACCTATATTTCTGGTTCTCTCTAACGGATATTCTCTTCCAGCCAAGGTTTTATCCTCCTTCATTTAATAAAAATGCTTTAGGCTGCCATGTGCCATGGCACACGACAGTAAAAAACAATGATATATACGAGATTAGAATCTGTAATGTGCGAAAGCCTTGTTTGCTTCTGCCATCTTGTGCATATCTTCTTTTCTCTTGACAGATGCACCTGTATTGTTAGATGCGTCAAGGATCTCGTTTGCGAGTCTTTCTTCCATAGTCTTCTCGCCTCTTGCACGTGAAAAAGCTGTTAACCAACGAAGTCCGAGAGCCTGTCTTCTGTCAGCTCTTACTTCGATAGGTACCTGATAAGTAGCACCGCCGATACGTCTTGCCTTAACTTCAAGTACAGGCATTACGTTATTCATAGCTTCCTCGAATACCTCGAGTGCCGGCTTACCAGCCTTCTCTTCCACTCTTGTGAATGCTCCGTATACTATTTTCTGAGCTGTAGACTTCTTACCATCTAACATAATATTGTTGATGAGTTTGGTAACAACCTTGCTGTTGTATAACGGATCTGCTAATACATCTCTCTTCTGAGTATGTCCTTTACGTGGCACGGGTCTTCCCTCCTTAACATAATAATTAATTCATAGGTACTCACATGTGTCTGATGTGTTCGCGCGCGGTATATTTTAACCCTGCAACCTACAGGAAAAATATTTACACGGCACTATACTGACTTAAATGCGAATATTATTTTGCGTCTTTCGGTCTCTTTGCGCCGTATTTTGAACGCGCCTGTCTTCTCTTAGCAACTCCTGCCGTATCAAGTGTTCCTCTAACGATGTGGTATCTGGTACCAGGTAAATCCTTTACCCTTCCACCTCTTACAAGTACAACACTATGCTCCTGAAGGTTATGTCCTTCACCTGGGATATAGCTTGTTACTTCGATTCCATTAGAAAGACGAACTCTGGCGATTTTTCTAAGAGCTGAGTTAGGTTTCTTAGGTGTCTTAGTCTTAACAGCTGTACAAACACCTCTCTTCTGCGGTGATGCAGAATCGATAGCTTTCTTCTGAAGAGAGTTATAGCTCTTCTGAAGAGCAGGTGCTGTAGACTTCTTAACAGATGTCTGTCTACCCTTTCTTACTAACTGGTTAAATGTAGGCATTCTTTTTTCACCTCCTGTAAATAAATTTCCTTGGTTGCGAATCTGATTATTCAAATTCTCGTTCTTGCACGCAAAATAAGCATATTACAATGCGCGCAACTAATATTATATCTATGACATTTTCAATTGTCAACATATTAATTTGAAAAGAGGCTATTTTTTTATCAAATGTTTTATTTCGCTCAAAAGCCGCTCTCTATACTTTAATCTGCGGTCGTCATCATCTATTATTTCTCCCCGGTCATCCGCGATATAATCTTCTGCTTTGGATATATCTATTCTGAATTCCGGCTGTACCGGCTTTGCCGATTTAAAATAATAGTGAAAATCTCTGCCATGCAATGCACCACTGTACAAATCCCCGACAAAAAGGCTCTGTGACAATGCATATTCCCTCTCGCGTGTTCCTCCGAGTACTTTCGGCAGATTTGCGTCCGTTCCCGTATAATCATATTTTATTCCCGCAAGCGCACACATCATCGCAGCATAATCCGCACTTTCAACCACTTCATCGCATACGCCCCTGATACCGCCGGTTCCTCTTATCATCATCGGTACATTCATTCTCTGCCACGACACAAACGGCTCACCGTTATCTACCATAAACGCCGCACCGTGATCCGAGAATAAAGATATGACTATTTCATCATCGCTGTAATTATCTTCAATATACTTAAACAACCTTCCCAGATGAAAATCAAATTCCCTGAGTTCCTGTTCAAAAATATATTTTCTGTTCTCGCTGTATGTCTGCTTAACAGTTGTTTTGACATCATTATCAAACATTCTGCACTCAAGAGGCATCTGCGCCTGCACACCTATCGAACGCATAAATCCCCCGGAAATATCATGGAGATCAACAAAATCGACCCACAGATACTGGTCATCTCCGGCAAATGTACGCATATGTTCAATAACATCCGTTACAACATCCTTGGCTGTATATCCCTGGCTTATATATTGATACAGGAATCTATCGATTCCACGGTTATACCCGCTTACCGGAGTTACCGCATCATTGCCTCCTATTTTAGCCGTAACATATCCTTCATCATGAAAATATTCAGCAAGGACTTTCTCATCCTTCATAAAATCAATGAGATATTTCTCATCCAGATTCATATGCTTTGATGAATGTTTACCGGTCCAATAAGTTGCAATTGAAGGAAGTGTCCATTCGGAACCACTGTAAAAATTATCAAACACAATTCCTTTTTCAAAAAATGCAGCCGTTTCCGGCATAAGTTTATCAAGTCCTTTTTCCTTGATGATCCTGTAATTAAAGCTATCCGCAAAGATACTCATAACAAGGCGCTTACGTCTGCCGTTACTGTTGTTAAGTGGAATCGGCTTGGCAAAAACGGCTTCCGACGCAGCCACAAACGTTGTCGGTTTGTCAACCGGTATATAACTGTACTTAAGATATGCCGGATCCATATATGTTGTTTTGCTTATATCTGCCGCATCTGCAATCGCACCGTTTTCCCCGTCCATCCTGTAGTTAATACAGACCGGCATAAGTGATTTTTCGGAAATATCCGCTTTGTATACATTACTGACCTTAGCAAGCGGAAATAATTCACATTTGGCTCTGTACGCATCACGATTGCAATCCTTATTATAATACGATTCATACCATCTGCTTGTAGAAGCGACATAATTTATACGCCCGTCACAGCCATGCATAAACTGGCCGACAATCGGTGTATTGGCTGATTTATATGGATTACGTTCCGAATATACCTCCAGTTCTTTGATAGCTGCATATTTTTCGCTAAGTTCTTCATCATTCGCCGCAATTGCTTCCAGTTCCTCTATCTGTGTCTTAACCAGATCATTGTCAACAACATAATTTTTATAATATTCCTGCAGATAATGCACTCTCAGCAGATATTTGTATGCCTCATCATACTTTTCGAGCTGCCAGGCTGCGCTGGCAAGATTATAACATGAGTCTATGCTGAACGGATTTATATCCACAGCCTCGCAGGACACATCATATGCCTTATCATATTTACCAATTCCGGTGTAATAGTATGACAGATATGAAAAAGTATCATAATCATATTTCTGACTGCGATATTCCTGTATCAGCCTGTATGCACTTTCATAATCTCCGTTCATCAGTGTTTTTTCTATTTCTTTATTCATATAAACCTCAATAGCACAAAATGCCCCTATGTATTATGCATAGGGGCATTAAATTTATTCCTGTGTATCCTCTGAACTGTCTTTTGCTACATCTTCTGTTATCTCAACTACATCCTGATCTGTTGCAGCATCTGCTGTATCAGTTGTCTCGTCAGCATTATCTGCTGATTCTTCAACATCTTCATCAAACGTCACTTCATCCTCAAGACTGTAATCGCTGTCAAGTGTTACTGAACGGTATCTCTTCATACCTGTACCTGCCGGTATAAGCTTACCGATAAGCACGTTCTCTTTAAGACCGATAAGTGGGTCAACCTTACCGTTAATGGCTGCCTCAGTGAGTACCTTTGTGGTCTCCTGGAATGATGCAGCTGAAAGGAATGAGTTCGTAGCAAGGGCTGCCTTGGTAATACCAAGCATAATCTGTGTTCCCTCTGCCGGTTCTTTTCCTGCTTCGATAAGTTTCTCATTTTTCTCGTTGAAATCAAGTACATCAACAGTGATTCCCGGAAGATACTCTGAATCGCCAGGGTTATCTACCTTAATCTTCTTGAGCATCTGTCTTACGATAACTTCAATATGCTTATCATTAATCTCAACACCCTGAAGTCTGTAAACTCGCTGAACCTCACGAAGCATATAATCCTGTGCTGCCCTTACGCCCTTAATTTTAAGGATGTCATGAGGGTTAACACTACCTTCTGTAAGTTCATCGCCTGCTTCAAGCACTGCTCCATCCATAATCTTGATTCTGGAGCCGTATGGTATAAGATAATTCTTTGAATTGCCGTCAACATCAGTGATAACAACTTCACGTTTCTTCTTATTATCCACTATTCTGGCAACACCACCGAACTCAGCGATAATCGCAAGTCCCTTTGGCTTTCTTGCCTCAAAAAGTTCCTCGACTCTAGGAAGACCCTGTGTGATATCATCACCGGCAACACCACCGGCATGGAATGTACGCATGGTAAGCTGTGTACCAGGCTCACCGATTGACTGTGCTGCGATGATTCCGACTGCTTCACCTACCTGTACCTGCTGTCCCGTTGCCATATTTGCGCCATAGCACTTAGCACATACACCAAGGTGGCATTTACAAGTGAGGACTGTTCTTATCTTAACCTTCTTAAGTCCAAGGTTCTTAATAATCTCCGCTCTCTTAGGAGTAATCATATGATTTCTCTTGATGAGAACTTCACCTGATTCAGGATCCACAATATCCTCTGCAAGATATCTTCCTGTAATTCTGTCCTTAAGTCCTTCAATCTCTTCCTTGCCATCCATGAAAGCTTCTACTTCCATACCAGGAATTTCTTTACCTTCGGAGCAATCCATCTCACGGATGATAAGTTCCTGTGAAACGTCTACAAGACGTCTTGTAAGGTAACCTGAATCGGCAGTTCTTAACGCCGTATCGGAAAGTCCTTTTCTGGCACCGTGTGCGGAGATGAAGTACTCGAGTACGTCAAGACCCTCACGGAAGTTTGACTTAATAGGAAGTTCGATTGTACGTCCCGATGTATCCGCCATAAGTCCACGCATACCGGCAAGCTGTTTAATCTGCTGGTTAGAACCACGGGCACCGGAATCGGCCATCATAAAGATGTTGTTATACTTATCAAGTCCTGAAATAAGTGCCTTGGTAAGTTCTGCATCGGTCTTGAACCATGTATCAACAACTTCCTTATATCTCTCTTCTTCAGTGATGAAACCACGTCTGAAGTTCTTGGTAATCTTCTCTACAGTTTCCTCGGCATCTGCAATCATCTGCTGCTTCTGTGCCGGAACTGTCATATCTGAAATGGAAACCGTCATTGCGGCTCTTGTAGAATACTTGTAACCCATTGCCTTGATGCCATCAAGAACTTCTGCTGTCTTGGTTGCGCCATGAACATTGATTACTTTCTCAAGAATCTGCTTGAGTCCCTTCTTGCCGACATGGAAATCAATTTCATATTTAAGTGCAGTTTCCGGATTGGTTCTGTCCACGAATCCGAGATCCTGCGGGATTATTTCGTTAAAAATAAGTCTTCCGAGCGTTGTTCTTACATCGCCTTCAATTCTGGTTCCATCCTCAAGTTCTGTACTTCTGTGTACATAAACTGCCTGATGGAGTGAGATCTGCTTATTTTCATAAGCAAGCAATGCCTGATTAATGCTTGAGAAATAATGTCCGAACAAATCTCTTGGTGTACAAAGTACATTACGGTTTCCATCCGTCACATCCTCAAAATGAATCATATCATCCATTCCGAGCTTGTTATCCATTATTTCCTTCTTGATAACTTCAAGATCTGTATACACTGTATCGGATACAGCTTCTGCGCCTTCCTCATTCTTGTGGTTCGCAAGTTTCTCCATTGTCAGATAATAGATACCAAGTACCATATCCTGTGAAGGAACCGCTACCGGACCACCGTCTGACGGTTTAAGAAGGTTATTAGGTGAGAGCAGAAGGAATCTGCACTCTGCCTGTGCCTCTACCGAAAGCGGAAGGTGTACAGCCATCTGGTCACCGTCGAAATCGGCGTTGAAAGCCGTACATACAAGCGGATGAAGCTTGATTGCCTTACCCTCTACAAGAATCGGTTCAAACGCCTGAATACCGAGTCTGTGGAGTGTCGGAGCACGGTTAAGCATAACCGGATGCTCTTTAATAACATCCTCTAACACATCCCATACTTCTGTCTCAAGACGTTCAACCATCTTCTTGGCATTCTTTATGTTATGTGCCGTACCGTTTGTAACAAGTTCTTTCATAACAAACGGTTTAAAAAGTTCTATTGCCATCTCCTTAGGGAGACCGCACTGATATATCTTAAGTTCAGGTCCTACAACGATAACCGAACGTCCTGAATAGTCAACACGCTTACCGAGGAGGTTCTGACGGAAACGTCCCTGCTTACCTTTAAGCATATCTGAAAGAGATTTAAGTGCACGGTTACCAGGTCCGGTTACCGGTCTTCCTCTTCTTCCGTTATCGATAAGAGCATCTACCGCTTCCTGAAGCATTCTCTTCTCGTTACGGACAATTATCTCAGGAGCTCCTAACTCCATAAGTCTTGCAAGACGGTTATTTCTGTTAATTATTCTTCTGTAAAGATCATTAAGATCCGATGTTGCAAATCTTCCGCCATCGAGCTGTACCATAGGCCTTAAATCAGGTGGGATTACCGGTACTACGTCAAGTATCATCCATTCCGGTTTATTTCCTGATTCCCTGAAGGCTTCTACAACTTCAAGTCTCTTGATGATTCTTGCTTTCTTCTGTCCTGAAGCTTCCTTAAGTTCAGCCTTCAATGTCTCTGAATCCTTATCAAGGTCTATTCTCTGGAGAAGTTCCTTGATGGACTCTGCGCCCATTCCTGCTCTGAATCTGTTGCCCCATTTCTCAACAGCATCAGCATATTCTTTTTCGGAAAGAACCTGCTTCTCTGAGAGATCTGTCTCGCCTGCATCAAGTACTATATATGATGCAAAGTAAAGAACTTTTTCAAGGGTTCTTGGAGATATATCAAGAATAAGTCCCATTCTGCTCGGGATTCCCTTGAAATACCATATATGTGATACCGGAGCGGCAAGCTTGATATGACCCATACGTTCTCTTCGAACGCTGGCCTTTGTTACTTCAACGCCGCATCGGTCGCAGACAACACCTTTATAGCGGATTTTCTTGTATTTACCACAGTGGCATTCCCAGTCTTTACTAGGTCCGAAAATCTTTTCGCAGAACAGACCGTCGCGTTCAGGCTTAAGAGTTCTGTAGTTAATTGTCTCCGGCTTAAGCACCTCACCGTAAGACCATTCAAGAATTTTCTCAGGGGATGCAAGCCCAATCTTTATTGAGTCGAATGTCATCGGCTGGTATGTTTCATTATTGTTATTCTCAGGCATTTCGTAGCTCCCTCCTATTCGTCAAAATCAGCATCTGAATAATCATCAGCTGCATCATCGAAATCTTCGTCTTCGTCATCATCAACAGACTCAAACTCACCATCAACAATTTCCTGCTTCTGGTATCCGAAATCTCCGAAAGGTTCTTCATATCCATATGCTTCTTTATCGTTTTCAAATGCGAAATCCGGATCAGATTCTGCATATCCGATTTTCTCTTTGATATCAACTTCTTCGCCGTTCTCATCAAGTACAGTGACATCAAGTGCAAGTGATCTGAGTTCCTCAAGAAGTACCTTGAATGATTCAGGAATTCCCGGTTCAGGAATGTTATCACCTTTGATAATCGCCTCATATGTCTTGACACGTCCCACAACATCATCGGACTTAACGGTAAGGATTTCCTGAAGTGTATATGATGCACCATATGCCTCAAGAGCCCATACCTCCATCTCTCCGAAACGCTGTCCACCGAACTGTGCTTTACCACCAAGCGGCTGCTGTGTTACAAGTGAATAAGGACCGGTTGAACGTGCGTGAATCTTATCGTCAACAAGGTGATGGAGCTTGAGATAATGCATGTGTCCGATTGTTACCGGGCTGTCAAAATATTCTCCTGTCCTGCCATCACGAAGTCTTACTTTACCGTCTCTGGAAATCGGTACGCCCTTCCATTCTGCTCTGTGGTCAAGATGTTCTCCAAGATATTCCATAACACCTTCGTTAACTTTACCTGTCCACTTCTTCTGGAAGTCTTCCCATTCCATATTTACATAATCATTTGCAAGGTCAAGTGTATCCATGATTGCGCTCTCGTCAGCACCATCGAATACAGGAGTTGAAATCTTAAATCCAAGTGCTCTCGCAGCAAGGCTTAAATGAATCTCAAGCACCTGACCTATGTTCATACGCGAAGGTACGCCCAACGGGTTAAGCACGATATCAAGCGGTCTTCCGTTCGGAAGGAATGGCATATCTTCCACAGGGAGTATTCTTGAAACGACACCCTTGTTACCATGACGTCCGGCCATCTTATCACCGACAGATATCTTTCTCTTCTGTGCAATATAAATTCTTACCGACTGGTTAACACCCGGAGAAAGTTCATCTCCGTTTTCCCTGGTAAATACCTTAGCATCAACTACGATACCATATTCTCCGTGAGGAACCTTAAGTGAAGTATCTCTTACTTCTCTTGCTTTCTCACCGAAAATAGCTCTGAGGAGTCTTTCCTCTGCCGTAAGCTCTGTTTCTCCCTTAGGAGTAACCTTACCTACAAGTATATCACCGGCGCGTACTTCAGCACCGATTCTGATAATACCTCTTTCATCGAGGTTCTTAAGTGCATCATCACCGACACCCGGAACATCTCTTGTGATTTCTTCCGGTCCGAGCTTGGTATCTCTGGCTTCTGCTTCATATTCTTCAATATGAACGGATGTATAAACATCATCACGTACAAGTCTTTCACTAAGAAGAACAGCATCCTCGTAGTTATAACCTTCCCATGTCATAAATCCGATAAGCGGGTTCTTACCGAGTGCGATTTCACCATTGCTTGTAGATGGTCCATCGGCTATTACCTCGCCTTTTTCTACCACATCGCCCTTGGTTACTATCGGTTTCTGGTTATAGCAGTTACTCTGGTTGCTTCGTGCATACTTGGTAAGTTTGTATGTGTCTCTGTTTCCGTCTGCCCTCTTGATAACGATTTCTGTCGATGTTGATCTCTCAACTGTTCCGGCTTCACGTGCAACAACACATGCTCCCGAGTCAACAGCAGCCTTATACTCCATACCTGTTCCTACAACTGCTGAATCTGTTGTAAGAAGCGGCACTGCCTGACGCTGCATGTTGGATCCCATGAGTGCACGGTTAGCATCATCGTTTTCAAGGAAAGGTATCATAGATGTAGCAACCGAGAATACCATCTTAGGAGATACGTCCATAAGATCTATCTTGCTCTTTTCGAACTGGGATGTCTCTTCTCTGTAACGTCCTGAAACACTGTTACGTACAAAATATCCATTCTCATCGAGCTCGGCATTAGCCTGTGCTACATAATAATTATCTTCTTCATCAGCCGTAAGATATCTTACCTCATCTGTAACGCGAGGATTCTTAGGGTCTGATTTATCAACAACACGATACGGTGCCTCAACAAATCCGTACTCATTAATTCTTGCATATGATGCAAGTGAGTTAATAAGACCGATGTTAGGTCCTTCAGGTGTCTCAATCGGGCACATTCTTCCGTAATGTGTATAATGTACGTCTCGAACTTCGAATCCCGCACGGTCTCTTGAAAGACCACCAGGTCCAAGTGCCGAAAGACGTCTTTTATGTGTAATTTCAGAAAGCGGGTTATTCTGATCCATGAACTGTGACAACTGTGAACTTCCGAAAAATTCCTTAACAGCTGCAGTAACCGGCTTAATGTTAATAAGTGTCTGCGGAGATGCTCCCTCAAGATCCTGGGTAGTCATTCTCTCTCTTACAACTCTTTCCATTCTTGAAAGACCGATTCTGTACTGGTTCTGTAAAAGTTCGCCAACAGCCCTGATACGTCTGTTTCCGAGATGATCGATATCATCTTTGTTACCAACACCGTATTCAAGGTGAATATTGTAGTTAATGGATGCAATTATATCATCAACTGTTATGTGCTTAGGGATGAGGTCGCTCACATTCTTCTTAAGTGCCGTCTTGATGTCATCAAGGCTTTCATTCTCTGCGAGAATGCCCTTAAGTACCGGATAGTATACGTCTTCCGTAATTCCGAGTGCTTTTGCTTCCTCCTTCGTAATATCGACATAGCTTGTAACGTCAACCATCATATTGGAGAGAACTTTAACTCTTCTCTCCTCAACAAGAAGCCATACATAAGGAACTGCAGCATTCTGGATAGCTGTTGCAGTCTCTTTTGTGATGAGATCTCCCGCAGATGCGATAATCTCACCTGTTGTGGTATCCACAACATCATCAGCAAGTCTGTGTCCGGTAAGTCTGTTTTTAAAATGAAGCTTCTTATTAAACTTATAACGTCCAACCTTAGCAAGATCATATCTTCTAGGGTCAAAAAACATAGCATTAACAAGGCTCTCCGCGCTGTCAACTGAGAGCGGTTCGCCCGGTCTTATCTTCTTATACAATTCAAGAAGGCCCTGCTCGTAACTTCCTTCAGGATTCTTCTCATCAATTGATGGATCCTTGGCAATACTTGCGAGAATCTTAGGCTCTTCTCCAAACAGCTCAAGAATCTCTGAGTTCTTACCAAATCCAAGTGCTCTGATAAGGACAGTAACAGGAACTTTCCTTGTTCTGTCTACACGAACTGAGAAAATATCGTTGGAGTCCGTCTCGTACTCCAGCCATGCACCTCTGTTAGGGATAACGGTGCATGAATATAAAGTCTTACCTATTTTGTCGTGGCCTATTTCATAATAAATACCAGGTGAACGAACAAGCTGGCTTACAATAACTCGTTCTGCACCATTGATTACAAATGTACCGGTTTCTGTCATGAGTGGAAGATCACCCATGAAAATGTCATGCTCCTTGATCTCGTCTGTCTCTTTGTTATAAAGGCGCACCTTTACCTTAAGAGGAGCCGCATAAGTAGCATCTCTTTCCTTACATTCCTCAATAGAATACTTTACATCATCTTCACATAAAACAAAATCAACAAACTCCAGACTAAGATGTCCACTATAGTCTGTGATTGGTGATATGTCGTTGAAAACCTCCTTGAGTCCTGCATTCAAAAACCAACGGTATGAATTCTTCTGAACCTCTATAAGGTTAGGCATTTCAAGAACTTCTTTCTGTCTTGAATAGCTCATTCTGATGTTTTTACCGAATTTCTGAGGACGTAATCTGTTCTTTTCCATTGACGTTTCACCCCTTGCGCTTTCTATATATTTCTTCATTTTTGGGCGGCAAGCCTAAGCCTGCATAATAAAGCATTGTCCATAGTATCACAATACCCATTATTTGTCAACATGTTTTTGGAATATTTTTTAAAAAATTGAAAATAGATTAATAAGATAAAATAAATATAAAAGGCAGGAAAACCCCGGCCTGCCTAAGCTTTCCCGGGGTCCCCTGTAAGATAGAAATCTTAAATTATTTGATAGTAGCCTTTGCTCCAGCTTCTTCAAGTTTCTTCTTAATGTCTTCAGCTTCTTCTTTGCTAACGCCTTCCTTAACAACCTTAGGTGCAGCTGTTACAAGATCCTTAGCTTCCTTGAGGCCTAAACCTGTGATTTCACGAACAGCCTTGATTACAGGTACGCCTGAACCTTCTGTAAGTTCAACGTCGAACTCTGTCTTCTCTTCCTCAGCTGCTGCGCCGGCACCTGCTGCTGCAACTACAACACCTGCTGCTGCTGATACGCCGAACTCTTCCTCGCAAGCCTTAACGAGATCATTTAATTCTAATACTGATAAACCTTTGATTACTTCAATAATTTCCTGAGTTGTCATTATAATTTCCTCCATTTAATAATAATTTAATAAAACGCTCTTAAGCCTCTGCTTCTTTCTTCTCTGCAATCTGCTTAATAACACGAGCAAAATTGGTAACCGGTGACTGGATGCTTCCAAGTAACTTCGAAAGAAGTTCTTCTCTTGAAGGGATTGTAGCGATAACAGAGATTGCCTTGTTATCATAGAAAGTTCCTTCAACCACACCTGATTTAAGCTCTAATGCTTCTGCCTTCTTAGCAAAATTAAAAAGAATTCTTGCCGGTGCAGTAGCATCGTCCTTAGAAATTGCAATTGCTGTAGGTCCCTCGAGATCCGGAGTAAGTGCTTCGAATTCTGTTCCCTCAATTGCACGCTTGATCATTGTATTCTTATATACCTTGTATACAACGCCTGCTTCTCTCATCTGCTTACGAAGCTGTGTATCCTGCTCAACAGTGAGTCCACGGTAATCAGCAATTACTGCTGACTTGGCGTCCTTAAGGTTCTCAATGATTTCATCAACGATAGGTTTCTTAAGTTCAACCTTTGCCATGAGTATTTCCTCCTTATAATAATCAAAAATGCCTCCCGCAGACACAGGAGGCATAAATAAGTCATATCGTGCTTAAATCTCCTCGGCAGGCGTTATCAACTTATGCCTTACGGCACCTGCTGTCTACGGTATCGGCCAAAAATCAGCCTACAGATGACATATTATCATCATAGCTTATTTTTGTCAATATTTATTTTATGATGTGCCATAAAGCACAATCAATTAACCAAGATACTTAGAAGTATCAACCTTCACTCCAGGGCCCATAGTAGCTGTAAGAGTGATGTTCTTAATATACTGTCCTTTAAGAGCTGATGGTTTAGCCTTAACAATGGCATCCATAATTGCCTTAAAGTTATCAGCGAGCTGTTCCTCTGTGAAAGATGCCTTTCCTACAGGAACATGAACGATGTTAGTCTTATCAAGTCTGTACTCGATCTTACCGGCTTTGATATCGTTAATTGCTTTAGTTACATCCATTGTAACTGTTCCGGCCTTAGGGTTTGGCATTAAGCCCTTAGGTCCGAGTACACGTCCGAGACGTCCTACAACGCCCATCATGTCAGGTGTAGCAACAACAACATCGAATTCGAACCATCCATCATTCTGGATCTTAGGAATAAGTTCCTCGCCGCCTACGAAATCAGCTCCGGCTGCTTCTGCTTCTGTAGCCTTAGCTCCCTTAGCGAATACGAGTACTCTGACTGTCTTACCTGTTCCGTGAGGAAGTACTACTGCACCACGAATCTGCTGGTCAGCATGACGTCCGTCACATCCTGTTCTGATATGTGCCTCGATTGTTTCATCGAATTTTGCTGTAGATGTCTTCTTAACTAATGCAACTGCATCTTCAGCTGTATAAAGTGTTGCGCGGTCGATCAATTTAGCCGCTTCAACGTATTTTTTGCCTCTCTTCATAATATAAAACCTCCTGGTGGTATTTGCGGGGTCTGCCCTCCCACAACTTCTCCGGCACTATGATACCGGATAGCAAACTGTTATTATTCTTCTACGGTGATACCCATACTTCTTGCAGTACCGGCGATCATGCTCATAGCTGCCTCAAGTGAACCTGCGTTAAGATCCGGCATTTTGGTCTCAGCGATTTTCTGCAAATCAGCTTTAGAGATTGTTGCGACCTTATTCTTGTTAGGTACGCCTGATCCTGACTTAATGTTACATGCTTTCTTAAGGAGAACAGCTGCAGGTGGAGTCTTTGTTATAAAGCTGAAGCTTCTATCTGCATAAACTGTGATGACAACAGGAATGACTGTATCACCCATATCTGCTGTCTTTGCGTTGAACTGCTTTGTGAACTCAACGATGTTAACACCATGCTGTCCAAGTGCTGGACCAACTGGTGGAGCCGGTGTAGCTTTGCCGGCAGGAATCTGTAATTTGATATAACCTGTTACTTTCTTTGCCATTTTTGGCACCTCCTAAAATATTGTGGTATTCGCGGGAATCACCCTCCCACTGTGCAATCCCGGAACTTCAAGTCCCGGTGAATTACCTGTAAAAAAGATTAAATATGACGTATTTCCGTAAAGTCAAGTTCTACCGGTGTCTCACGGCCGAACATATCAACCATGATAGTTACCGTCTGCTTGCTTTCGTTAATACTCTTAATCGCGCCAACCGTATTTTCCCAAACACCTGATACGGCCACAATTGTATCACCGACTTTATAGTCGATTGCAATCTTCTTGGCATTGATTCCGAGATTCTTCATCTCTTCATCAGTAAGCGGCACCGGCTTGGATCCCGGTCCGACAAAACCTGTAACGCCTCTGGTGTTTCTGACTACATACCATGTATCATCATTCATGATCATATGAATAAGTACATATCCCGGAAAAATCTTTCTCTGAACCTGTTTCATAGCACCTGACTTCGTCTTCTCAAGAACTTCCTCGAGCGGTACTGAAACTTCCAATATCTGGTCCTGAAGATTTCTGTTTTCGATAGTCTTCTCAATGTTAGCTTTTACCTTGTTCTCATAGCCCGAATATGTGTGAACCACATACCAGCAGGCTCCTGACATTTCTTCTGACATCTAATCACCTTTCTGCTGCAGATTTCTCTGCACTATTATTTTACCAATAACTCCAGTCCCAATCTTATAATCATATCAACCAAAGTGATAATAACTCCAAGACCAATTGAGCTGAGCAGAACTGCCAGCGTCTGTTTACCGAGTGACTGGCGGCTTGGCCAGATGATTTTCTTAAACTCTGCCTTAACCTGTGAGAAAAATCCGTTCCTGTTGGATGTTTTCTTGGCTTTGGCGGTTCTGGCAGTCTTTACTGCCACATCTTCAACGATAATATCGTCAGATAACTTACCGTCTGCTAAATTCTTCTCAGAATCACCCATCGTAACTAACCTCCAATTGCGGTTACACTAAATTATTTAGTCTCTTTGTGTAATGTGTGTGACTTACAGAACTTACAATATTTCTTTGTTTCCATTCTGTCCGGATGAGTCTTCTTATCCTTGGTCATATTGTAGTTACGCTGCTTGCACTCTGTGCACGCTAATGTGATTTTAACACGCATGACTGACACCTCCAAATTTAAAAATATCTATGACTTATTGTAATATTGCATACACGGTTCGCATCTAAAATCGAATGATTTTTTAGGCATAAAAAAAAAGCCTTACTTCCCGTAGCCTACCTACTATAACATACCGTATCGGCTTAAGTCAACACTTTTATAGGTGTTTTTCGCTTAATTTTCTTCTAATTTTAAAAAAAATAGTGACAAACCTCCTTGTGAGTAATATAATATAGATGTAAAAATGGATTTTTAGAATTAAATGTAATCACGACAGACAAGGAGGTGACTGTTATGATTAGCCAGGTATACAGTAATTATATTGCTGAATACGGTATGCGCCCCTATTCAAAGCACAGTACTCATAAGAAAAGCGAATTGAAGAGCGTATACAACAGTATCGTTAAACTTAATAAGTCAAGTCCTTTCTATAAATTAGATGTTTCGGATAACGCGCAGACCCGTGCAATCGATATCAAGGAGAATGCACGTTCGCTTGCTGAGATTACAGAGGATCTTACGGATGTCCAGACCGGCGGCATGACATTTAAGAGTCTCGCCGATTCTGATAATGAAGCAGTCGCTTCTGCCGAATATATCGGCGATAATACGACCGCAGGTACTACGCACAGTTTCAATATATCCGTTGACCAGCTGGCAGAACCGCAGATTAATACGGGTGCTTTTCTCAACAACCATTCAAATGTGCTTTCAAGCGGAACATATGTATTTGATGTCAACATATCATCTATTACATATGAATTGCAGTTTTCGGTTAAGGACACCGAGAACACTCTGGATATACAGAATAAATTATCCCGTCTTATCAATAAATCGCAGATCGGTCTCTCGGCTGCTGTTATTGATAACGGTCAGGGACAGAGTGCATTGCAGCTCACTTCCAATATGACCGGAGTCGGCAGCAAACCTGTTATTTTTACGGTTACAGATGATAACACATCAGCCGCATCAGGCGTGGTGGATGCACTCGGACTTAATAATACGACCCAGTATCCGGCAAATGCGGTTTTCAGGCTCAACGGCGAATCCCGGACATCTTCTTCCAACATGTTCACTGTTGATAAAGATTATGAAGTCACTCTTCACAGTGTAAGCCATGATAATGAGTCCGCAACTATTTCGCTCCATCAGGACATGAACTCACTCGCCGACAGCCTCCGCGAACTTGTCGGTAGTTATAATAAACTGACATCACTCATCAGTGAAGGTACAAGCGCGGGAAGCAGGCGAATATATGGTGATTTCAGAGCAATCACCGAGAAATACAGTGCGGCACTGAATGCCAACGGACTGTCATTACAGGAGAATGGTCAGATAAGTATCGATGAAGATACTCTTAAGCAGAATTCATCAGACGGTTCCATGCCGGATAAGCTTTCGCAGATAAACGGCTTTAAGAATGCTCTTTACAAAAAAGCTACGGCTGTAATGATTGACCCGATGGAATATATTAACAAGAACATCATAAGTTATAAGAATCCGGTCAGACCGAGTGCCGATCCTTATACAACATCCATCTATACCGGAATGATGTTCAACGGCTATTGTTAGAATTTATCAGGCCTTCCGCATTATGCGGAGGGCTTTTTTATGTATATTTATCCTTAATAATTTCACGCAGCTTCTGTCTTATGCGTGATATGCACTTTATAACGCTTTCGCGGCTTACATTATTAATTCCGGCTATCTCACCATACCCCATATTATTTACATAATGAAGCAGAAAAATCTTTCTGTGTTCCGGATGCAGTTCGGCGATACACTTCTTAAGTGCCTCGCGTTCGATTACCGCCTCAAGCATACTGTATCTGTCCTCTCCCGGTTCATCCTCATCAATCGGAACCGTGTACACCCTGGCGGTTTCTGTGGCATACTTTAAGCATATCCGCCTGCAGCATGAATATATGTATCGTATTTTCATGGGCTCGGTCAGTTTAATAAGCCATTCGGCATGTATGACCAGATGCAGGAATGTATCCTCCACCATGTCATAAGAAGCATAATAATCATGAATTATACATTCAGCCAGCCTCCGCAGTTTCTCCCTGTGTTCTTCATACATCTTTGCAATTATTTCGTTAATATTCTCAGACAAATAAAAATCCCTCCGTATTATCTTTTCTAATAATACAGACGGGATTTTATTTTAAAAAGTCACATTAAATTAAAAATTTATCTGCTGGCATCAAGTGCTTCATCGGCAGTTTTCTGGATGAGCCTGATCATCGGTATAACATCCGCATCCATCGAATCGGCTATTGCCGTATCATTGCCTGTTCCGTATGCATTGCTGAATGCGACAGAATAATCATTAGCCTTTTCCTTGTCGAATGCAATATTATATTCCTCAAGCAGGCTCATGCATCCGTTAACGATTCCAAGCACCCAGTTAATGCCATCTATGATCATTTTAAGGTATTCATCCGTATCCGGTTTACGTTCTCCGCGAAGTTCCGCCTTTACCGTATCAATACCTCCGATTAATTTCGGAATGTAATCCGCAAGAGTTTCGAGTGCTTCTATCTGGTCATCTTTAATATTATTATCCATTGTTTTTCTCCTTTAGCATATATTTAATTATATCGGCCTTCCGGCTGTTTTTCTTAAGAGCAGCTGTATTTTTTTCACAATCCCGGGATATACTCCGCCATCTCGTCTATTCTGTCCGTATAGGTGTGATATCTGCTCACTTTTTCGTATGCCGATGATGCTATCTTTCTGCGCTCATCATCATGTTTCAGGTAATACCCTGCTTTGTCCACAAGTTCTTCCATATCGGAGAAGTAGACTATGTCTTCATTTTCTTTGAAAAAAAGCGGCATTTCCGCCTGTCTGTTGCTTATGCAGAAGCCTCCGGCTGCCATAATGTCCCATACTCTCAACGGAATCCCGCTTCTGATGCTTCTCAGTGTGAGATTCAGATTAATACGGCTGCGGTTAAAAATAACCGGTGTTTCTTTCCAGTAATCTGCCAGGCCGCGATTTCTCGCCCTGACAAACCCGCTCTCATCATCCGTATACACGTCCATATCAAAATGCGGTGACAATGCGCCGATTACTTCACGTCTTTCAAGTTGTGCTATTTTATAGCTCAGCACCGTGGTTGAAAACATCAATGACATATCCGAAAATGACCTGTCCGATTTCTCTATTCTGAAGCATTTCTCAAGTTCAGCAAGCATATCTCCGTCCAGCACGTCATCGAGCAGATAATCACCGTATACTTTTGTCTGTAACTTTAGTGCAGAATCAAAATACCCCTTCATGTACTCGGTAAAATGTTCATAAACTTCATCATATGAATTCTTATTATACATACTTCCCACGAATGATATCTCAGACCTGCAGCTATCCGGTGCGGCACTGTTTATGGCTTTGCGCGACCGTTCTTCGTTACCGCATAACGGCAGGTAATATACCGGTGCTCCCATGTCTTCAAATTCCAGCTGGTTGATTTTGTCAAAAGTAAAAACAACATTAACTCCGTTAAATATGCTTTCATGGTACATTGTCGATATCGGGCTGTCACAACACCACGAAACATACTTAAGTCCGGCTGACTCACATATATCCGATATAAGCGGAAAATAATTAATGCTCATCATAAGATCATACGATCCGCATTTAATTGTTTTTATAAGTTTCTCTTCAAAAGCCTCATCTGCTTCAAACGTCTTAAGTTCCCCGGTAATCTCAGTTACCTCATGTCCCCTTCCGATAAGATTCTGTTTCAGGTCCTCGTGATTGTACGCTTTCCATTTGTACATTAATATTTTCATAAAGTCTACTCCTGCAATGCTTTAAGTCTTTGCAAAGCCTTATCATATTGTCCACACTGTCTGTACAGATATACTGCTTCTTCTGTGTTTCCAAGGCACTCCCTGATAACTCCCGCGTTGTATATTGCCTTGTATGAATTGACTCCTTCGGTGCGGCACTCCTTTACATCTGTCGCAGACATAAACATGGCATACGCTTTATCATACATCATATTATTCATATATATCAGTCCCATAACAAAACGATACTCTGCCGTGTTTCCAAATTCTGTGCTAAGATTTTCCAAAAGCATGGCCTGATTACTTCTTCCCGTATTCAGCATAGCATATCCGTAACTAACTATAAGATCTTCCACCCATTCAAGATTCTCATCAAGTTCAAGATACGTGGCTTTGTCAAAATACTTATATGCATTTTCATAATCGTTTTTCATATAGTAACTTTTGCCAAGCTGGTACAAAATATAAGCATCATCAGGGTTATCGTTGTATTCTCTGAGCAATAATTCTATATTTCTGTCTGCCTTACGTTCCAGTTGTTCTGCATCTCCGTCATATCCGCTATGCATGAATTCCGCCGGCAGATCATACACTTCATACTGTTTTCTGTCTTTACTTACAATCTGCTCATGTATTCTTCCTGTATATTCATAAAATCTGCGGTCATAGTACCTTTTAAGTCTCCACTCTTCCCTGTAATGTTCTCCATTTCGGGTGTAATCATTAACAACAAGGCTGCGTCCGATGCCTTTCTCGCATGAAAGCTTCAACAGCCCTTCATAATCTATACTGCATGCGGTCTCATCGCTGTCCACTACAAGTATTCTGTCGTTTGATGCCATTGAGGCCGCGTAATTTCTTGCCGCAGCAAAATCGTCAATCCATTTGTAATAAAATATATGATTTGTATACTTCTTTGCCATTTTCACTGTTCCATCATCAGAACCGGTATCAACGACAACCACTTCAAACGGATATTCAGATAATGCTTTAAGGCATTTCTCAAGTTTGTCTTTTTCGTTTTTGGTAATTATACAGACTGATATCATACCGGTTTCCACCTCGTTTCCAGAAATTACTTATTAGTTCTACACTACTCCGGATAATTATGCTATAATTATATTATCATATGCTTTTAATAAAGGAAATTATTTTATGAAGGAATTTATTGATTATATCAATTCTCTTATAGCTGACTGTGAAGAAATATCCATGCTTATTTTATCAAACGAAGACTGTTCGGAAAAACTTTCAACATTCTGTTCGCAAATGTTAAATTTTGTTTCACAAATATACGAGTTATACTCGACACCCGAATATTCAGGCAGAAACGAAGATATCCAGAATTGGATTTTACAGGTTCAACGCCTCACGGAGGCATGTTCGGGCAATGATCTGTTGTACCTGGTTGACATTATAGATTATGAAATCAAAAATAATCTTACAGAAGTAATACACATTTTGGAGGACTGATTATGAGTGCCGGTTATATTAATATCGATGGACGTGACATAATGACCTATGACCATAACGGTTATACTTACAGGCTTGAGAGCCTTTATTATGCTGATAAATACGAACAAATGTGGGCCAAAGGCCATCTATCACAGTACCGTCATGCACGCTACCTTGTATTTGGTCTGGGAAGCGGCAGTTTCCTTCGCGCCCTTCTCAATATCATCCCTGAAGATGCTTTGGTAATCGTATATGAACCTGACAGATCGGTATACGAACTTGCATGTTCACGTTTTAACGCAGATATAGTTCTTGCAGATGAACGCATCCGTTTTTTATGTAATTCCGAATATGCAGACATATTCTCTTTACTTACTTCAAATATGTCATTTTATGATATCAACGGATGCCATATATGCATTCATCCGAATTATGCTTCAATATTTGCAGATGAATATAATACGTTTAGTAAGGCTGTATCTGATTGTGCCATACAGAAGGAATTCGGAATAGATACCACTATTTTGAACGGTAAAATTCTCGTCGATAATGTTTTTGCCAATTTATTGCATTTAAATAATAATTATACAATCGAAACGCTGAAGAATAGTTTTACTTCTTCCGTTTCAGCCGTATTGATTGCTTCCGGTCCCTCCCTTGATTCCTCTATCGAAACCATAAAAAGAATGAAAGGACACTTTTTCCTGTTATGCGTGGATTCCGCGCTCCCGACATTAATGAAAAATGATATTGTCCCTGACATGTTTATATCTGTCGATTCCGTTAAGGAACTGGCCAATTTTACCGATCCAAGAATCGCAGCAATTCCGGCTATTTTCCCGACCACATGCAATCACCGGATTTTTGAATACCATAAAGCTCCTGCTTTCTTCTATTCATACGGAGATGACATTGTTGATTTTATTGCAGCAGAGAACAATTCTGCAATCCCGCATCTTGAGGCCAACAGTTCCGTATCCAATCATGCGTTTGCAGCATGCCTGTATCTAAACCTCCGCAACATTATATGTATTGGGTTGGATTTGGCTTTTCCGGGAAACTCAACGCATTCCAAAAATGCGGTAATGTACTCTGATATATCTTCCCTGAAAGACCGCGTTACACTCCCCGTTAAATGCAATAACGGTCAGACCGTAATGACGGATCTTCAGATGAATCTGTATCGCATACTTCTTGAAGACAGAATCCGTATTCATCAGGATATAAATGTCATTAATACTTCCATATGCGGTGCTTATATAGAGGGCTCTGAATTTATGAACATTGAAGCCGCAGCAGATGAATATTCTGTTCCATGTTTTAATTTGGATTTATCCCACATTGATAAATCCGGATGGGATTTTAAACAGCCTTTTAAAAAAATCATCACAAGCCAGACGGATTTCTATGAAGGACTCATCAAAACATCTGAGCAGCTTGATAAGATGAAGTCTTTATACTCCTATTTTGATGACGATACCATCCAGAGCATTCTCGCCTCCTGTGATGAATTATTCAATATTATCAATAACCGTTTTGATTTACAATGTATTTGCCATTATATTTCTGCCGACATCCAGTTTGAAATGAAAGACATAAACAATAACACAGATCCTCTTTCTGTTATCGCAAAATATCAAACATTTTTTAAAGGATTTGCAGATGCATATAATCATATTATCCAGCTGGAAAATAATTACATATTATAGAATTCTTTAGGATTATTCGTGTCACTCTCTATTCTGCCAAGAAGTTCTATGGTTGTTTTATAGTACATATTGGCAGAATCGGGAATGTAATACGGATTAACCGGCACAATTTCTTTATATGACAAAAGGACTTTGTCTAACGCAGCCGAAATTTCTGTTACATCACACCTGACATCTATGACAGAATTTCCACGAACCCTGCCTTTCTGTCTGTCACCTATATTTATGGTGTATACTCCAAGGCTTGGGGCCTCTATGATTCCCGATGAGGAATTTCCAATAAGACAGATAGAATTACGCAGCAGGTAATGATATGCATCTGTATGAAGATTTTCATAATATACTGCATTATCATTAGCATCAACGTAATCTCTTACTGCTTTTCTTATTTGACCTGAATGTGTATCGGCATTGCTGCCAAGAAAAACAAATTTATAGTCTTTACAGCCATCAATTGCAGCAAGCAGCATATTTACCTGTTCAAGCGGGCTTGTCTTCGTCAGTGTTTCCGGATGAAAAAGAACCGTAAAATATTTTCTTTCAGGCAGATTTTTTATCTGCTCAGGAACATTGGCTTCTTCTATATACATGCAATTCTCCGCACCAAGTGCGCCAAGGCAGAATACCCTGTCAGGATTCTCACCAAGCTGGATTACCCTGCGGCGGTACTCCTGTGTTGCCGTAAAATGATACAGTGACATTTTGGTTATACAATGCCTTATAAATTCATCATAATTTCCATATGTTGCCTCTCCTCCATGTATATGAAGTATGGGTATTCTCTGCATAGCGGCAGCTGTCGCTACGGACAACATCTCATAGCGATCTCCAAGTATTATCAGCAGATCATATTTATTCTTTCCAAAAAAATGTCCGAAATCATCGAGCGTCTCCGACATTGTATGAATTATTCCTATATTATCCGATGTGTCCAGATGAACTTCTATTTCTGCACCTACCTTAAATCCATCACGATAAATCAAATCCACCTGATGTCCGTAATCATTATCCAGCAATGCACCTGTTACCAATATTTCCAGGCTCACGGATTCATCATCATCAAGTTTTCTTAAATATCTGCGCATTATTCCGTAATCAGCTCTGGAACCGGTTGCAAAAGCTATTTTTTTCATATTCTGCCACTCACTTTCTTATTCATACATATGCATGCCAGTTCATAATCGAGTTCATCATCTATATCAACAGAATCGAAGCGGTTCATAATATATGATATACTTTTTGCTCCGAAAAAATGTTTCCGGCCAAGATATGCATCCGGTTTGGCAATGAATATCGCACCATTAGGTGAATATTCCTTATATGCCTGTCTTCTGTAATTGGAAAAATCCGTATCAAAATATTTAAGGCTTTCATCTTCATCAATAGGTTTTACGAGAACCGCGCTATGTTCTGCCTCCTTAACAGATACCAGAAAATCGAAGTTGGGCATATTCCTTTCAAATTTATCCACAGCTTCCCTGACATGATTTTCATCTCTCAACGGTGAGGTCGGCTGCAATAACATAAAATAATCCAACGGTTCCTTAAGCCTGTCCAATACATCCTCCAGCACCATGAATGTCGTTGCCTTATCATCGGACAGTTTTGCACCGCGGTACATAACTTCTGCGCCGTATTGCTTTGCAATTTTACCGTATTCTTCGGAATCGGTTGAAACAATGACTCTGTTAAAGCAGCTGCTTTTTATGGCTGCTTCGATCGAATACGCCATAAGCGGCCTGCCGCACAAATCTATGATATTTTTATCTTTTAATCCTTTTGACCCGGAACGTGCGGGAATGATAGCTATTTTATTCATTTTCCAATTCTCTTTCCACAATGTGTTGTAATAATGCATACCCATTTTCATTAAGATGCAGCCCATCTTCTGTATAATCCGGGTTGAGCTCTCCGTACCCGTTATCCATCTCGGGCGTACCGATCCATCTGACATCAGGCATAAATTCCTTCAAAGCCTTATTCAATTCATCTATTGCCTTATTGCTCCGGTCCATTCTGCCGTTAGTATGAAGACAGTTAATAAAATATATGGCTGCTTGCGGTTTACGCGCACGTATATATTCAATTGTTTTCCGGATGCTATGGCACATATCATCAATGCTATAATTATATATTATATCATTAGTCCCATGCATTACAATATACTTATTCTCATTGCAATTAATAAGCTCCGGTTCCAATATGTAATCATTATACTCAAAACTCGAAATCCCGCTTATTCCGCAATTACGCACTTTCATTCCTGATATGGAATCAATCTTCCACCTGTCAATCTGTGAATGTCCTATCATACATATTCCGTCAGATTCTGACTGCATGATACTTTTTTTGTTGTCAATATCGTTTAATATATTTTGCTTTAAAAGTTGTGCATTAATCTCTTTTTTCCGGAGCACAAGTGCCAGTTCAAAATTATTGACAGAATCAGCTGCAAGTGCTTCCTTGTCATCAAGTTCGTAAAACTGTGGACAATTTCGGCTGCCATCATCAATATAAAATACATTTACCGGTTCCGGTTCTGTCTTTCCACGCATCATAATACATGAAGAATCCGTATTTATCGCACGTCTTCCGGCTGCCGACACCATAACTCCGCCCCTGTATATATTTAAGGCCATGCTCAATGTCCGTGACTTTAAAAAAGCCGCACATCCGGACACAACAACAACTTCCGTCTGACGCGGCATCTCTTCTGACACTGTTACACCATTTATGCCTGATGCGATATCTTTAATTTTGTTATTATCAGTAACTACAATCGTCTCATCTATATCCGGACAGTTTAAAACCGCATTTACCGCATATGTAAACAACGGTCTGCCCCACAAGTTCAGTTCGAGGAAATTACATTCCGATGTATTGTCTGTTCTGCAATCAACCGCAGCTGTGTATTTACCCATATTCAATCTTCCTGCCATTCAAATCCGGTATGTGTAATCAGTTCATCTTCCTTAAAATCCTTTTCTGCGATTTGTCCGATTATATCATACCATTTCATAGGACTTATTCCGTTTCCGGGTCTCTTACATGTAATATTATTGGGGCCGAACATCTCGCCCTTCTTTATATCGTTTAATGCCACTATTGACTTTCTTGCAATTATTTTGTTCTTCCGTTCTGATTCCGTAACATATTTTCTTCCGCTGCCGGTCATCACCTCAATACGTCTGACATTTTCGACGAGCTGCTTCAATTCATCCGGTGTCGCCGAAGCCTTATGATCCGGTCCCGGAAGATTCTTATCAAGTGTGAAATGTTTCTCTATCAACACAATTCCCAACACTGCCGCACCCGTCGCTGCTGTATATCCGACCGAATGATCCGAAAAACCTATCTGATGTTCTGGAAATTCTTTCTTTAAATCATTGATTGCCGTTAAATTAATATCTTTATCGGGCGTCGGATATTCTGTATTACAATGTAATATAATAATATCTTTTGCGTCTGTCCCTGATTTTACAAGAATATTTATACATTGCTTTATTTCATCTATGGTAGCCATTCCGGTCGAGAGAATTATTTTCTTGCCTTTGCACTTAATGGCGCCTATTTTTTCGAGGTACGGCAGATTTGTTATTTCTCCCGAAGGGATTTTCCAAAGACGTTGTCCGACTGATTCAAGAAAATCTACCGAGCCCAGATCAAATGGTGTAGAGAATACTACAAGTCCCTTTGATTCGGCATAAGCCTTAAGTTCCATCATATCATCATGTCCAAGTTCCAGTCTGGCTGTCATCTCCAGCTGTGAATCATCCGTTCCCGTAGTCACTTTCTGATACTCTGCCTTTGGGGCATATTTGGATATGAGAGCGGATGCCTTGAACGTCTGGAATTTAACTGCGTCCACTCCGCATTTTACAGCCTCGTCTATCATTCTGTACGCCAGGTTCTTATCTCCGTTGTGATTACATCCTATTTCAGCAACAATCATTATATGTGTCATCCAAGCATTGCTCCTTCTCTGATAATTCTTGCCGGTACTCCCGCAACCGTAACATTATCGCCAACATCCCTTATAACAACAGCACCTGCTCCAACCGTTGACCACTTGCCTATTTTCTTCTGTCCGATGGTAATCGATCCACTTCCTATGAAGCTTCCTTCTCCGACCTCTACATCTCCGTTAATTACCGAACTTGTTGAAAGATTTACATGATCCGCAACACGGCATCCGTGTTCAATTGATGCCCTCGTGTTAATTATACAGTTATTTCCGACCAGGGCTGTATTATTTATTACAGCCATTTTGCCTATAAAACAACCTGTCCCAAGAACAGCCTTCGGCGACACTATGGCTGTTCTGTCAACAACATTAATCATCCGCAGGTTATTCTCTTTAAGTCTGTCATACCATGCTTTACGTCTCATGTTATTACCGATACATACAAAATATACATATTTCTCTTTATGTTCAATCTCGTCAAGATGCTTTGCAATGACCGGTTTACCAAGATGTTCCGTTTCAGTCGTAAATTCGTCAATAAAACCTTCCAATTCATAGTTAAAATAATCTATAGAATCAACCACTGATTTCGCATAACCGCCCGCGCCGATCAATATAAGTTTTTCCATTTTTTCTTCCTTTGGTGTTAATATTTACTCTATATATCGGAATGATTTTATGATATTATTAGGATAAAGTAAAACGTTTTGGAGTCCATTATGAATATTCTTTTTTACCGTTACGGAAGCATTTGTGAGCCGGATCTGATCGCAGCTTTCAGAGAATACGGCATAACCGTTTATGAATCCGATGATGAAATAACAGATAAAAATATACTTCCCGCCCAAAGAGCCGACGCTCTCAGCAAGGCTCTATTTGAGCGCAATTATTCGTTCGTTTTCAGCATTAATTTCTTCCCTGACATATCCGAAGTATGCAATATTTTTCATATTCCGTATATGTGCCTTATAGTGGACAGCCCTGTACTTGAATTATATTCGAATTCACTTGCAAACCCTTGCAACCGCGTTTTTCTTTTTGACAAGGAGTTATACCGCGAATTTCACCCGGTAAATCCGGACTGCATTTTCCATATTCCGCTTGCTGCCAATGTCGCAGTATGGGACAAGGTCATTAACTCTGCCAAGGGCAATGAATTCCGATCTGACATAGCTTTTGTCGGTTCGCTTTATTCCGAGAAGTGTCCTTTTGACAACATCCGCATTTCATCGCCATACAACAAAGGCTTTATCGACGGATTAATAGAGGCACAGTTAAAAGTATACGGATATTTCTTTGTCGAGGAAATGCTTAATGACTCGATTGTGAAGGATATCATGAATGATTATCCCGGTTTTTACCGTTTTATACCGAATTCCCGTGAAAATTACAAAGCCGTGCTGGCGCAGCTATATATCGGTACCAAAATCACCTGTGAGGAACGCATACGCCTGTTCACAAGATTAAGCGAACGCTTTAATGTCGATATATACACTGCAAGCGACACTTCGTCGATGCCGCACATACATAATCGCGGTCTTGCCAAAACCCATACGGAAATGCCACTGATTTTTAATCAGACAGCCATAAATATAAACCCGACCGCCAAGTCCATCCGCAGCGGCCTGCCGTTAAGAATATTTGATATCCTCGGCTGCGGCGGTTTTATGCTTACGAATTATCAGCCCGAACTTCCGGAGTATTTCACAATAGGTGAACATCTCGATATATATGAATCTCTTGATGACCTTGAATACAAGGTTGATTACTATCTGCGTCATCCTTCCGAGCGTAAGGAAATTGCGCGAAATGGATATGAACATGTACGGCAGAACCACACTTATACAATCCGCGCCGGGCAGATGATACAGGCCGCTTTCGGAGGAGGCAGCATATGAAAATATTAATAATTGAATGGGCCAGTTTCGGCAAGGAAGATATTGATGATGCTTTCAGAAAATTAGGTCACCATATTGTCAAATTCTCACATCCGGATTATGATTTGCGTCACAGCGATGATTTTATATCTTCATTTTCCGCTTTTATGGAAGGTGAAAATGCTGATTTAGTATTTTCATCCAACTATTTTCCACTCGTTTCAAAGGTTTGTCAGAAATTTAACAAGCCATATGCCGCGTGGGTATATGATTGTCCACATTTGTCGTTGTATTCTGCCACGGTTATCAACAGCTGCAACCACATATTCACATTTGACAGTGCCACATGTAACGAGTTCAACAGACAGGGTATCACAACAGTGCATTACCTGCCGCTCGCCGCCGCTGTATCTCGCCTTGACACTATGGTTCCGGACTGTTCCATTCATAGCAGGCTGGACTGTGATGTATCCTTTGTGGGTTCAATGTATGATGAGTCGCACAATCTTTATGACAGTCTTTCAGGACTTGATAAGTATACCAAAGGATATCTTGATGCGATAATCGAGGCACAACAGTCTATATCCGGATATAATTTTATAGAAGAATTGTTATCTGATAAGATATTATCCCAATTAAGAAAAGTCCGGCCATATGCACCTGATTCCGATGGTGTGGAAACCGACTCATATATATACTCAAGATATTTTATAGACCGCAAAATAACTGAACTTGAACGCAAAAAACTTCTCGGCGCAGTATCTGATAATTTTAATGCCAATCTTTACACTCACAATCCAACACCGTACCTGCCGAACATCCATAACCTCGGAGCCATTGACCCATACAGCGTAATGCCCTATGTGTTTAAATGCAGCCGGATTAATCTTAATATCACGCTGCGCAGCATCTATACAGGTATTCCGTTAAGAGCCATCGAAATTATGGGAAGCGGTGGATTTCTTATGAGCAATTACCAATCCGACATGGATCAGTATTTTGAGAACGGATCCGATTATGTCATGTATGACGGTGCCGATGATTTAATTGCCAAATGCCGTTATTATCTTGAACATGAAGACGAACGCGCAGCAATTGCCGCAAGCGGTTATAATAAAATCAAGGCGCACCACACTTATGTGATACGCCTTAAGGAGATTCTTAACAGGATATTTAATTAAGAAGATGTATATCTTCTCTCATTTTATCTATTCCTTTAATATATGATTCCAGCAATTCTATGCCGCTGTTGACTGCGGCCATAGAATCGTCGGACTCACTTCTGCTTAATTCATCATTAACACGATAACGCTCTTCTACCGCATATTTTCTGATCAGTGAAAACAATGGTTCCCTTTTATCGAGACTGTTGGTTATGCCAACCTTTTCAAGTTCTGCTCTGGCTAATTCATTATTGCCGGATTTCAAAGCATCTCCAAGTCTGTTGTATGCTTTTATCCCATCACCCAGAAGTCCTTTTATTCTGTCAAGTTCGCCTTCAATTCCTTCCAGATATGTATATATTTCTTCCTGTTCCACCAGACTGAATTGCGGTTCTATCCCGGTAATGACCGATTTCAGATCCAATTGGTTTATGCACTCCCGGTTAATTGCTTCGTCAAGTGTCATGACAATACTTCCATGAATCAGCGCACCGCCTTCTGTCGCATCAATAACTTTGACATCCGGATGCGAAATTATATTGCTCTCAAACCACTTCAGGTATGCTCTCATCCTTACTTCCGTCTTAACCATGCCGCCATCTATACTCTCAACTTCACAGTTCATTTCTTCCTGTGCATCCATTATGTTCTTCTTCTCATCATCATATGCATCCTTTGTATGGCCTCTTCCGCCGGTAAATGCCAGATCCTGTCCTATAAGTATAATAGTTTTAAAACCGAGCGTAACCGCCAGCGAAAAAGCCGTATTGGCAACCGAACCTCCGGTTGCCAGCGTTGAATAATCACTGCCATATAATTTCTGCCTGTAATAACCCGGTACATCTAATTCACCGTTTCCGACATAGAATCTGTCGCCAATATGATCCTTGATAATTTCATGAGGAACATCCATTTCAAATACTGCCGGAACATTTTTCACATCGTCATGTTTGAAAAATATGATTTCCTTACGCGGGTCGACACACACTGTCAAATCCGGTGTGATTCCCGCTCTTAATGCAGCTTTCAATGCTGTATCAACCACTATAATAAATGCTCTTTTCTCTGCTTTCTTAAGCTCATGTATATTCTTATCAAGCGACGGACCTGCCGATACGATAACAGCCGGATATCCGGTTTTATCTATATTCTGTGCAATTTCCGCCAGCTGATTTATACTTCTTTGCGATATAACATCTTTCATATTGAGCAGAAGATTCCTTCTCATATGTCCTACCAGTTGTAGCTCGGTTGTCTTTTCCATTACAACCATTTCTGTCCTATATGATAGCATATCATATAATTTGTCATATGCCTGTTTAAAGTCTCCGTATCCGGGAAGCACACACAACAATAATTTTCTATAATTTCCATAGTGTACGGCGCAATGTATTATATCAAACAAGCTGTCTTCATTAATACCTTCAACACATATAATCAGGCGTTTACTGCCTACAAAGTCCGTCATGTCATAAACATTCAATACATTAATAAAAGAGTATATATCCGGTTCATATACATATATGTAATTAGTTCCATTCGTATTGTTAAGTAATTTTCTTATAAATTGTCCGTCTGAAAATCCGATTACGAAGAAAGGTCTGTCGACAACCTGTTCTTTAAAATTATCTGCCCAGGCTGTGGCATATTCATCCGTAGGATACGGTATCATGCTTTCACCATCGTTATTAATCGCGAAATCCGTAATCTTATCCGATATATCTAATTCATTGTCGCCGTTATATCTGTTACGTATTGCGTTTATGTTCATGCAGAAAATGTTGCTTAGCTTCATATATAATCTCCGATAAAAGTCGCTTAAAAAAAGATAAGCCGGCAAAATGCCGGCTTATCCATGATAGTTGCTTTTAAATTACTGAAGTAATGAAAGAACACCCTGGTTAGCTGAATTAGCCTGAGCTAACATTGCCTGACCAGCCTGAGCAAGAATCTGGTTCTTGCTGTAGTTAACCATCTCTGAAGCCATATCAGTATCTCTGATAAGTGACTCAGCTGAGCTTGTATTCTCAGATGTTGTGTTAAGGTTGTTGATTGTGTACTCAAGTCTGTTCTGAACAGCACCAAGATCTGATCTCTGAGCTGATACCTTAGAGATAGCTGCCTGAATCTTAGTCATCGTAGAACCTGCCTTAGCAAAGCTGGAAACGATAAGCTCAGCATCCTTTACACCGAGTGCTGTTGCGCTCATTGTTTTGATGCTGATAGAAATCCTCTGTCCTGCAAGAGCACCAACCTGAAGGTTCTTTTCAGTAAACTTACCATCGAGAAGGTTCATTGTGTTGAACTGAGTTGTTGAAGAAATTCTTGTAAGCTCTGTTGAAAGCTGTGTAAGCTCTTTCTTAATAGCTCCTCTGTCTGCTGATGTGTTAGTATCGTTAGCAGCCTGAGTAGCAATCTCGTTCATACGCTGAAGAATTGCATGTGCTTCGTTAAGAGCACCTTCAGCTGTCTGTACAAGAGATACACCGTTCTGAGCATTCTCAGATGCCTTGTTAAGACCTCTGATCTGGCTTCTCATCTTCTCACTGATTGTAAGACCTGCAGCATCATCACCTGCACGGTTTACCTTGTAACCTGATGATAACTTCTCTGTTGACTTAGCCTGTGCACTTGTTGTAAGACCAAGCTGTCTGTTTGTGTTCATTGCTGTTAAATTGTGCTGAACTACCATAGTAAATTCCTCCTTGAATATACATCGCCTTCCCTGGCGATTGTGTTATGTTCCGGCTTAGCGCCGGTGTTGTTAAGTAACTTTCTTACTTGTATTATATATCGGAGCTTGTTTTAAATACTTAACCCCGATTATAAACTTTTTTGAATTATTTTTTCTGGTCCATAAAATAAGGTTCCGCAGTGATATTATTCATGGTCTTGTAATAATTGGCCGCTGTATCACGGGACTTCCTGACCTGATGGACTTCTCTCTTAAGTTCGGTAAATCTCTTGCTGATAAGATTCCTGTTATTATTCTCCGCCACCTGGAGAGCTGCGTTCTTGTCGAGTATTTTCTTAATCCGGGACTGAACCGCCTGAATCTCATTCTTATACATTTCCCTGTTCTTATCAAGACCTGCCTTGATATTGTCGTAGAGAATCTGAAATCCGGTATCCAGTCTGGTAAGTTCACCTATCAGTTCTTCTTTCTCGTCAAGTGTTTTCTGGAATTCTTCATCATCAAACGTCTGTGCCGTTGCTATATTACGCTGTTCATCCGTCAATATCGCAAGTCTGTCAAGTATACCTATCTTCTTATCAAGGCTGTCCGAAAGAGCCTGAAGATAATTAGCCATATCTTCCATATCAATCCTCCGTATTCTACCTTGATGCAGACTGTGGTGCATTGGCGTTCTTCATGACTTCTTTCCATGTATCGCGCATGGTTCTTAAATGTTCAAGAACTTCTTCCAATATATCCTTGTCTTTCTTGATATTCGCCTCAACAAGTCTTCTTAAGATATACTCATACACTGTGTCAAACTCCTTGGCTACCGGATATTTGTGATCCAGTGATGCCCTGAGTTCTTCTATGATGCGCTGGGTCTTCATAAGATTATTATGCGCACCCATAACATCATCCTTCTCTATCGACATAATGGCTTTGTTGACAAACTTAATGGCTCCTTCATACAACATAAGTGTAAGCTCTGCCGGTGTTGCCGTCATAACCTTGCTTCTCAGATATGCATTATAGCCTTCTGCATTATTTACCATTATATTTCCTCCGTGTTATAACGATCCAGCCGTTTAATTTCCAAATAAGCTTGAAAGCTGTGATGTCTGCGACTGCAGTTTGGAAAGAGCACTCTCCATTTTAGCGAACTTCTTGTAATACGAATCCTCTATATCTTTAAGTTTCTCTTCCCATTCGCTTACTTTCTTCTTATAGTCACTGTACTGGCTTGACATTTCCTTGTCATTGTAGATAGTGAACGCGCTACTAAGTGGCGTAGCGGACATCTTGTCGCTTAACGCATCATACAGATTCTGCGAAAGTGTCTGGAAATATTCCATAACTGTATCAGGATCGTTGGCAATAGCTGCCATAAGTTTATCAGAATTGGTCGATGTCAGGCTGTCATCCGGGTCTCCATCAATATGGAATTTACCTCTGTCCTTCTGTTCTGTTGTAAAATAGCCTCCTGTAGCGATGCCAAAAGATGCTATATTATATTTAACTCCGTCTTTCTCAATGGAAGTTGAGTAAAATACATTCTTGAGTGCCGATGATATGCCTCCGAGCGTTCCGTCTTTACGAAGAAGAGCTTTCTTGATCTTATCTTCCCACTCTTCTATCTGCTTGTCAGTCATCGCTTCTTTCTCATCATTGGTAAGCGGTTCATATCCCTTCGCCGATTCAGCATAATACTGTTCGTCGATATTGCCGATCATCTCATTATAGCCCTTAAGAAGTTCCTTGATCTTATCGTAGATTCCCTGGGTATCTACGGATGTCGTTATGGTAACCGCGCTCTGTGTTGTATTCTTAGCATCAATTGTAAGGCCGTTGATTGAGAATGAGTTCGTGCTTCCTGTAAAAGTAGCTCCGTTAAGCTTAATCTCTGCATCCTGGGCAACAATTCGCGCAGAATCCGCTGAGTTGGTATATATTCCTTCATTCACTATCTTCTGCGCTGCCGCAATTTCGCCATTGACCTGTTTGGTTATACTATCCTTGATCTTGGCATTTGCCTCGTCCATGGAAACAGCAAGTTTGGAAGAATCTGCAAGAAGTGCATTGTTGTCATCAAGTTCCTTGGTATACTTGATGATTTTATCATTAAGCTCATCCTTGGCCTTGTTGTATTCTTCTTCAGTCTTATAATCATCTTCCCATTTGTAATCGTCCGCTGTAATCTCCTTCAGCTTGGATTCGGCAGATTCTTTATTGGACTTGGCACTCTTGGCAAGTCCTTCTATATATTTAGTGTAGCTCTCGGTTGTGTACTTGGCTTTCTCATACCTGGATGAGATTACGTCATCAGCATTGGCGGAAGCCATCTTCTTATAATATGCAACCTCGGCACTTTCATCACCGTTAACATCCGCTGCCGAGTAAAGGCCTAATTTCTGCAATGCGGCAATTCCTGCCTCATCGCCTGCCGTAAGTGTAAATTCACCTTCGGCTCCGGATTTCGATGAACTTACAAAAAATCTCTGGCTTGTGGCGTCAAAGTTAACACTCACATCTGTACCTTTTAACTTGGATGCAAGTCCCGAAAGTGTAGTATCCCCGTCAAGTGTCACAAATGTATCATTAATCTTAAGGGTACCATCGGTAATGCCAAGCTCGCTTAACTTGGTATTGGCCGATACCTTGGCACCGTTTGTGTCTGTAACCTTACCGCCTGTCAGATAACCTGATGTGGCAAGTCTCGTAACCTCAAGCGACTGGGTGCTTGCCGTTGCTCCGCTTGCTGCTTTGACAGTGGCTATTGTAGTATCTGATATTGATGCCGATCTTAAGTTATATCCCGAAGAATATCTCATTTTGGAAAGAGTACTTGTGTAAAAGCTGTATACCTTGGTATTGGTATTTTTCCATGCACTCATCTTCCATTCATGTTTGGTCTTAGCCTTTACGTATTTATCTTTCTTGGTCGAATATGCGGACACAAGTTCTTTAACCATAGCATCGGTATCAAGTCCTGAATTAAGTCCTGTAAGTCTTATCGCCATAATATCTCTCCTATCTATCCTCTTTCATCAAGGAACATTCCTGCAAGTTCCCAGACCTTCGCTATCATATCAAGAGTCTCCTCAGCCGGGAACTCCTTGATTACCTTATCCGAGTCCTTGTCAACTATTTTGATGGTTACACGGTTCGTCTTCTCATGATAGCCGTATTCAGCTATTGTATTAGGGTTAATCTTCTTATTAATGTCTGAAATAGCCTGCTTAATCGTCTTATCGGAAGGTGTATTGCCTACTGCCTTTTCCTCCGAGTAACGGTCGTCCTGATTAACTGTGCTCTGTTCTGTAGATGCTGCCGCTTCACTTGTGCTAGTAAAATCCGGCTTCGAAATCGGAGCACTGACATCCATTGTCCTATACGATTTCGAGCTGTCATTAGAAATTGAATCAATTGTCATTATAACACCTCCATGTGCCTTTAACAAAACTCTATGTTTCTTTTACTTATTTCGGCTGTGTGCCAAAAATAGTTAATATTATTTAAGCAAATTTTTCAATGCTTCCATACCGGATGCCTTGCTTGCTGCCTCATTCGATTCCTGTATCTGAAGATACACTTCCTTGCGGTATACGGGTACGCTCTTAGGCGCCGTAATACCTATTTTAACCTGATCGCCCTTAATCTCAAGGATGGTAATTTCAGTATCATTATTGATCACAATGGATTCATTCTTTTTTCTTGATAATGCTAGCATTTACCTTCCTCCTTCTTAAGACTCTGGACATAATCGTAGACATTATATCTTACCTGATATTCTTCGTTGTTCACTATTATCTGGCAGCCCTTTCTGGTATCGGTATTGATAACAAGTGGTGCTTTTAAGTTAGCTGTCATCTTGGTAAGGTCTGAAGGAACCGTAAGTACCACAAGCACAAATACATCCTCCGGCTTATCTATTCCACCGATTGACTCAAGCAACTCATCTTCGACTACCGGATTATATCCGTTGCATATATGTGTCGGGTCGGCAACAGGGAATGCAAGTTCCGGCTCTTCCATTGACTGAAGCCACATTATGCTCTTTGAAGATTCCTTCTCCGCATCAAAAATAAGTGCATATTTATGATGTTCTTCAAATCCTATTATGCCGTTTTTAAAATCGATGACCTTATCGTCTTCAACATCTATTTCTCCAAACAATCTGGAATTAATCTGCATGTCTACCTTCTCCTTTTATTTAGATATAATCAAGCAATGACTGTTTTACGCACGAGGCTGCCGCATTAAGTGCAGCCTGATAAAGTGTCTTGGCCGATGTATAATTTACTACTATCTCTTCCAGATCTGCATCCTCATTCTGTGACTTAAGATCCTTAAATGTCGTCTGCTGCTCGGTAAGCCTGCTCTTGGCAAGGGTGAGTCTCGCATCTCTTGCACCAAGATCCGCTATCTGTAAGTCAACCGACTGCTGATATGCTTTAACTCTCGGCATTTCCTTGGAAAAAAGCTTCTTCATGCTGTCCTTGGCATAGTCAAGTTCTTTATTCGATGCATCTATCATTGTCTGTATTTTGTCTTTCTCTGCATCTGAATATACCGTGCTCTCTTTCATTGACTTAAGTTTAGCTATCTTGTCTTCTATGTCGGAAACCTGCTGCAATGCGTTACACATATCGTCAACATCTCTTGCAATGTCATGGCTCAATGTCTGGTTGCCGAGTGTATTGACTTGAAGATCCTGCGAATAATTAATGGTGTATGTAATATATTGTCCGCCATCCTTCTGATGATATTCCTTAATATCAGCCGGATCAGTTATGTCCTGACACTCATAATACATCTCAGGCCTTGCGTCTCCCTTGGCAAAGCCTTCCTTCTCATATGTAAACTCTATATCTTTGGCATCTTTGACTGTCTCATACATATTATCCGATACGAACAATTCGCCTGTATCATATACATAATAGAAATCATCAGTGGCTTTACCGTTTTCAAGAAGTTCCTGATACTCATTGTATGTTACCGCTGTAGGAGTATAATCTGTTCCATCCACACTTATCGCTCCGAAATTATCTTTGGAACAACCCGAGTATGCAAGTCTTAATCTGTATACTTTATCAGCTTCAGGCATATCTGCAGCCGGGATGTCTGTTATGTTGGTAACATCAACGGATTTCTTCATAATACTTACCTGATCCATATCTGAAGCATTTAACTTCTGCGGAATTCTGTACTTCAGTGATGCAGCCTCGGTCGCATCCGTAAATGTAAACGATGTATCCGTTCTGTATCCTGTAAAACAATATCTTCCGGCATAGTTGGCATTGGCCTCTGTATACACAGCTTCTTTATACTGGTTAAGAACCTGGATTATCGCGCTTCTGTTCTCAATTGTAAACTGGTCGGATGCGCCCTGCGTACATAACTCGTAAATATCTCCAAGTGCACTGTCCATATTGTCAAGGGCGCTCTCGGTTATTCCGATCCATGATTCAGCCTCAGGAATATTGTTGGTAAGATACATACTTATCTCTGACAGACTTGAACGGAGAGAAAGAGCTCTGATTGCAATAATCGGGTCGTCCGAAGGTCTTGTTATTTTCTTCTCGGTACCCATCTGATTCTCAGCACTGCTTAAGTTCGTCTTGGAACCATTAACATTACGCATTGTTGAATTTATCATCATTGTGTTGGTAATTCTCATTATCTCATCCTCCTGTCTTATACTCCGGTTTCCTGAATCAACTTGTCATATATTTCCTGCATTACCGAAACTACCTTGGATGCAAGGCTGTATGCTTCTTTAAATTTAACCATATCAACAGCTTCTTCGTCTTCATCGACGCCGCCGACCGAAAGTCTCTGGTTATTGATAGTATCTTTGATATTATTATAATTGGATGCAAATGTTTTCGCCCTTGCAGTATCTATATAAGCTACCGATACCATTGACTGAAGATATTCAAGGAAAGTACCGTTATTAATGGTGTCTTTCTCCTTTAAAGCATAAAGTGCATCAGCCATATCGCTGTTCGCTGCGCCCTGTGCATCATCAAATGAATACGGAAGAAGTGAAACATCTCTTATTATATCCGGATTAACCGTAACACTTGCAGCCGAAATATATTCTTCGCCGTATTTGGATGTAAAGAAATCTATCGGCGGTTCACCGTTTCTGTCACCTTTAGCGATAATCGCATTAAATTCCGACGTTATTGCCCTTACAAATTCATTAAGCTGTGACTGATAATATGGCACTCCTTTGTAATCCGAATTGCGGTACTGGTCAACGTAAACTGTCAGTTCTTTCGTATATCCCTGCGCCTTATACTGTTCATATTCGGTTTCGGTCAGATTCTGTACATCAACCACTTTGCCGTTGGCATCCTTTAAGAAATTACCGTCAGCATCCTTCAATCCGACTACCTCATAGCAGTCATTACAGCCATCACGTACATCTATTGCTGCTTTTAAGGAACCGCTTAAACTGCTCCTGTACATATTGAATTCCATTCCATTGTTCCACGAAAGCTCCACAAGACCGTTTATATCGCTTGCATTACGCTTGTCTCCCGTCTCCCTTGGAGTGCATACAATCTGGTTATAATCATATCCGTCAACAAGCGAGTATCCGTCAACGTATACGCAGAATTCAGTAACTCCGTTGCCAACCTCAGTCTCTTTAACCGTCGTATTAATGTATCCCGATAATTCGTCTATCAATAATGCTCTCGCATCACGAAGATCATTGGCTGCGCCCCCGTTAACCTCGATCGTATTGATCTGCTTGTTAAGAGATGCTATTTCCTGTGCAACCGTGTTAATCGCATTGGCTGTCGACTTAACCTCGTCATCAGCCTGTCTCTGGACGGAATTAAGATTGGTTGTCATAGTATTAAAAAATTCCGATATGCTCTGTGAGTAATTAACAAGCTGGTTTCTTGCCACAACGCTGTGCGGATCCTTGGTCAGGGCGTTTACCGCTTCAAAAAGATTCTTATATTCTGTAGTAAATCCGTCAAGATTAAACTCATCAAGGTAATCCTCTATGAGTGTCGTATAAGATTCAAGTGTTGAATAATTACCACAGACTGAATTATTATTCCAATATTTGGTATCATAATATGAACTTCTCAACTGCTTAATCTCGGTAACGCTTACGCCGGTTCCTACAGTACCGTAGTTAGTATAAACCCTGATTGCGGATGATGCTTCCTGAACAGTCTGCTGCTTAGTATATCCCTTTGTGTTGACATTGGAGATATTATGTGCCGCAGTGTTGATCGCAATACCGCTTGCTCCGAGACCTGATGATGCAATTGTAAGTCCAAAAAAAGTATTAGCCATTATCTTGCTCCTGTTCTGTTGATCAATGTTTCTATCATATCGCTGACAACGTTAACATATCTTGATGCAGCGTTATACGCCTGCTGATATTTAATCATGCTTCCGAGTTCCTCGTCAGAAGAAACTCCCATTACTTCCTGCCGCTTGTCATCAAGCTGGCTGGCGAGTTTGCTTTCATTGTCCGCCATGCTCTTATATATCTTACCTGTGGTGGCAACATCAAGCGTCATCGTCTCATAAAACTCCTCAAACGTCAGTCCGTGAAGTCCTCCGTTATAGTGAAGAGTCTTATCATTAAATATATTAACAAGATCCTTGGCGAGGTCATAATCATCTGCGCCATCTCTTGTCGTAAGTGCCATTTTGGAATAATCCTTCAATATATCGCTGTTGACCGTAATATTGTTAATAGAATATGCCGACCTGTTGCCAAAAGTATTGGTATCATTGCGGACGTACATTGCCTTGCCGTCGATTACCTGTTCGGTATATCTTTCGGTATAATTTCTTGTAAAAAGTTCAATACCGGTACTTCCGTCCTTCGCTAACGGAGCCTTATCGGTATCAAGTATTGTATACTGTGTACCGTCCGCTGCCGTATATGTAGTCTCCGGGCAGAAAATATCATTTATTTTCTCAACCATTCCGCTTATCAGCTTATCAAAATTAGCAAGTGTATTGACAATAATAGATGTGTCGCAGCACTCCTTATATCTGTTATATTCACTGAGTGCATCCTTGTAATCCTGGTCGTTAACGCCTCCTGCATAATCTGCCGGATCCGGTTCTACCATACTTGCCGCTGTCGGGCTTAATGTTCCTCTGGCAACCAGAAGGCCTTTAAGGCCACCGATATCTGTATTATCCTCAGTAGAAATTGTAGTATTGAGGTTATACACCGGCTGATCCGCCATACCTCTCCATACCGGTTTAGCGAAATTGGAGCCTTCTATCTTCTCGCATCCCATATAATTAACCGACAAATCATCTGCAAAATGCACACCTTCAACGGACACTTCCACAACTCCGTTGCTGTCTTCTTTATATGATATCCTGCAATATTTTGAAAGTTCATCGAGAAGATTGTCTCTCTTATCGCGCAAATCCATGGCCTGTTCAACATCATTGGCTTCTATACGCGATATTCTTTGATTCAGGTTCCTGATTGTATCGCCTATTTCATTAATCCTGTTAACTGTGCTGACTACCTCATCGTCAATTGTCTTCTGATATTTGACAAGGCCGTTATATATCAACTGGGATTTATCGATAAATTCGACCGCGCTCTGTGCAAGTGCTGCTCTTGAAACAAGATTGCCCGGTGCCTCTGCCACCTTATTGATAGATTCCCGCAAATCCGAAATCGCACTCTGGAATGCAATTCCTTCAATTCCTTCAACGCTTCCCATCTTAACTTCTATTTCATATACAGAATCGTATAATTTATCATAAAATGTCTGTCTTCCGTTCTCTTTACGGTAAGCCATATCAAGAAAGATATCTCTTACATGGCTTATTGTTGACACAGCAACACCGAGACCACTCTGTCCCTTGTTAACCGCTGAAGTGGTTGAGACATAGTTATATATGGCATCCTTATTAACGACACCCTGTCTTACATATCCGGTTGTATTAACATTGGAAAGGTTATTGGCCGTTGTATTAAGCGAATTACTGCTGGTCCTTAATCCTGAAAGTCCAATATATAATCCAGTCATCATGCTGCCCATTACTGTGTATCTCCTTTATATAAAAAATTACTGCTTCGCATCAAATGAACCACTGGCTCCGAAACTCTCTCCCGTATATCCGGAATCCGAATAATTCGCGGTTGCCGGTGCCTGTCTCATACTCTGCATTATATTAATCTCAAAGTCTGCCATATCTATTGATTCCTGCAGAAGCTGTTTATTGCTTTCATTAACTCTGACCATGTTGCCAAGAGTTGTCTTTAACTTATCATGTATCCGCCGGAGTGCGGTGCTCTCTGTTTCCTGACCGGCGAGAAGCTCTGCCAGATGCTCAAGTGTGAGCGTATCCGGCTTCCTGTTGAGGACCATCGCGATATCGTTCGTCGTCTCCGTCCTCTTCTTCTCAAGTGCGGTTATTCTCTCGACAACCTGCTGTTCCCTGACAATCATCTCATTTAAGGCCGTTACATTACCTTCCACGATAATTCCCGTCTTCTCCATCGAGAGTTCCAAAAGCGTCTCATATTCAGTATTTTCTTTGTCGAGAACATCAATAAGTGTATCGATTAAACTTGCCACTTGTCATTTCTCCTAATAAACTGTCGTATTATATTTAGCTGCAAGCTTCTGTGCCAATTCATCAGCGCTCACATTGTATTCTCCTGATGCAATGCGCTCCTTAATTGAGGCAACCTTATCTTCCCTGATATCCGGTGCCGCTGCAACTGCCTGCTTGGCTATCTGGTAGTCTTTACCAAACTGTGAAATTTCAAGCTTATCACTGCCTTTTGATGCACGTACCTTGCCGGTATGCACCTCGCCCGTTGTTCTGTATATCTGGCTGATCTGGTTATAAGCATCAATTCTCATAGCTGTCTCTCCTTCCATGAACAGATATTTGTCTAATTTATTTATCGGAGAAACCCACAAAATACTTATAGCAAATCGCAAAAAAATCGGGTTCCGTTTTCCCGGAACCCGTTAAATTGCTATATATTATATATTTAGTTATCAAGAAATCTCATTCTTGCGCCATCACGTCTGTCATTTATCGGAGCTGCGCCCGGCTTGTCCTCTCTGTATGCACTGCCAAGTCCTTTCTGGATGGCATCCTTGCATTGCTGGCAGAAACGGCCTGACTTAATCGTGGCTCCGCATCTTTCACATTCAATTCCTATAGGTGAATCGTCCGAAAAAACAAGTCTCTCTTCTCTTATCCATCTCTCTATCTGCATAATTGACACGTCATTGTCCTTGGCAATCTCAGGTATCGTAGCTTTCGGATTATCTCTTATGTATTTCTTAACATCAGCGAACTTCTTTTCAAGTTTCTCCATACATGCCGGACAATAATAATATCCTCCGCCAATGTAATTAAATAGTCTTCCGCATCCTCTGCAATTCTTAACATCCATTATATTTCTGCCTCCTAAAATCCTCTTCCGATGCAAACCGTCAGAAAATATACATTAGAAACGCCACCGGCTTTCAAAACCCCGGCGCACTCATCAATCGTAGTTCCGGTAGTGTAAATATCATCCGTCAACAGGACTCTTCTATATTTTACACTATCTCCCATAATTTGAAAAGCATTATTTAAATTATGCACACGTTCTTTATCATCAAGTTCTTTCTGCGGTCTGGTGTTCTTCACACGCATGAGCAGTCTGTTGTCTACCGGTATTCCACTCAGGCGCGAAAGTTCATTTGCAAATATCTCAGCCTGATTATATCCCCTTCTGCGGTATCTGGCTTTATGAAGTGGGACCGGAACTATAACTTCAGGTTTCCACAACCTGAAATACCGTTCATAAGACTTCAGCGCACACTCTGCGTAAAAACCGGCATATTCACGCCTGTTATTATATTTAAACGCATACATTGATTTTTTCATGGCATCCGTGTACGAAAATACTGCCACACCCCTGTCAAAAACATGATTTTTACGCATACAGTCAGAACAGTATTCCTGCGCATCGTCTTCCAGTTTTTTACCGCACTTAAGGCATGCCGGCTGTTTTATCAGAGTGATTTTGCCGGAACACCCGGGACATATCTTTGGTCTTTTTATCTGTCCCGGCGTAAAAAGAATATCATCGCACACCGGGCATCTTCTGGGATATATAACGTTATATAGTTTGGATAGTATTCCTTCCTTTATTATATCGCCGCCTCCTTAATCCTTATATCAAGTGAAGAAAACCTCTTCTGTTCATTTTCATTGGATATCATATTGTAAAATGTCTGTTCGCTTCCCACAATGCAGATGCACTTGCGTGCCCTTGTCACCGCAGTATAAAGAATATTACGGTTCATAAGCATTCTCGGTCCGTCAAGCAGCGGCAGCACCACCGCCGGATACTCGCTTCCCTGCGATTTGTGCACTGTGACGGCATATGCATGTTCCAGTTCATCGGTTTCTTTAAATGTATATGTAACATATCTTTCTTCATCAAAGCGCACCGTCATTTCAGACAAATACAGATTAATATTATCGACTATTCCCATATCGCCGTTGAATACCCCCATTCCGGTCTCAATCGGAATTCCGTTTCTTCCGCGCACCTCCCACGGGATTTTATAATTATTTTTAATCTGCATAACTTTATCGCCTTCGCGGAATATTATGCTTCCTATTTCTTTCTCAACCTTGGAGTTTGATGGCGGATTAAGATACTGCTGCAATACAGTATTCAGGCGTTCAACTCCAAGGCTTCCTTTTCTCGTCGGTGTAAGCACCTGCACATCATTCGGACTGCAGTCTGTGTAAGCCGGCAGTTTTACTTTCACAAGTGTAACAAGTGCATTGATGATTGCATTGGCATCCGTCCTCCTTATAAAAGGAAAGTCCCTGCTTGAAGGTCCTATTTCAAAGAGTTCACCTTCGTTGATCTTATGTGCATTGACCACAATATCTCCGGCTTCTTCCTGTCTGAAAATCTTGGCAAGCCTTACCGTGTTAAAACAGCCCGACGCAATTATATCTTTAAGTACATTACCGGGACCGACGGACGGAAGCTGGTTGGCATCTCCGACCAGTATGAGCCTCGTACCGTCCGCTATGGCTTTCAGAAGGCTGTTCATAAGAAAGATATCAACCATTGACATCTCGTCTATAATAACCACATCCGTTTCAAGCGGATTGGTTTCATTGCGTTCAAATGATGCGTTGCTTATTTCATCCGATAATATTCCGGAAAGTTCAAGCATTCTGTGAATTGTCTGTGCTTCATGTCCTGTTGCTTCCGTCATCCTCTTAGCCGCACGGCCGGTAGGTGCCGCAAGCATTATATCCATGCCTTTGCGTTCAAAATATCGTATTATAGTATTGATCGTTGTTGTTTTACCCGTTCCCGGTCCGCCGGTTATGACAACAATTCCGCTTCCGGCCGACGCCCTTACAGCCTCCCTCTGCATGCTCTCCAATGTTATATTCTCTTCTTTTTCAATGGAATGCAGGTCTTTATCAAAGGCCTTCTCATCCGGCATATCTTCAAATTTAAGTGCAAAAAGTCTGTGTGCTATCGCAAGTTCCGTGTGATACACCGAATACAGGTAAACCGCTTTGATTCCATCGGCATCACGGACCATCACTTTGCGGTCTATCATCAGATCCGTCAACATTTCCTCCGGTTTTGCAATAAATACTCCAAGAAGCCTTCCGGCTTCTTCTATGAGTGCATCCATCGGATAATATGTATGTCCGGCCGAAACTGCCGCCGACAAAGCATACAGTATGCCGCTCTTGATGCGGAATGGCGAATCAAGTTCCATTCCGGAATTTCTTGCTATTTCATCTGCTATTTTAAAACCCACGCCTTCCATGTCATCGGCTAACTTGTACGGGTTATTTTCTATGATCTCATAAACCTTTTCTCCGTATTCCTTGTATATCTTGACCGCAAGATTCATTCCTATTCCGAGTTTACCCAGAAAAAGCATGGCATTGCGCATTCCTTTTTTCTCCGCTACCTGGTCTGCTATTTCCATTGCCATCCTGTTGCTTATTCCTTTGACCTGTGAAAGTTCCTCCGGGTTCTCCTCAATAACACGGAAAGTATCCATTTTGAAATGGCGGACTATCCTTGCCGCAAGTGCCGGACCTACTCCTTTAATCGCGCCGGAACCGAGATACCGCTCAATGGAATCCATATCTTCCGGGCGGCTTTCCTCATAGCTTGTAACCTTGAACTGGAGGCCGTATGTCTGATGCACCGTAAAATCACCGTTAAAAGCAACATACTCACCCGCATTAATAAGGTGCAGTGTTCCGACGCAGACCATCTCTTCATCTATATCATCCGCATAATCCGGACATTCTGCCTGAAGGCGCTTTATTTCATCAGATGTAAGCGAGACATCAAGTATAGTATGTCCGTTATCGCTGTTAGTATATATTATTTTCTCGACGTAACCTTTAATCTGCATATTCGTCTCCCTTGTTCAAACATAAAAAAAGCCGCACGGGTTCCTATGGTCCCCGGACGGCTTAATATGTTCATTTGTCATCAGATATTGTAATTTCTTTTCATCTGTTCGTAAAGCATCTTGGCGATTCCTATTCCATCACCGCGCTCTGAAGCAATATCGGCATATTCCTGATAGAGCGTATCTTTAAACATATTAAGATATGATGCCGATGAATCATCATTATCAGGGATAGTCTTCTCCATTCCCTTAATAGCCTGTTCTATAAAATATGATTCAAAAGTCTTACAGGCTTCCATCAACTCCTCATCAGTTGCCTTGGAATAATCTGTTGTCCCAAGCTTGTCCTTAAGGTTCTCAGTCGCGGAAGAATATGCTCCGTTAGTATACATATTGGATAAACCGCTAATCATATCGTTCATATCCTGTTACTCCTATCTTCTAAGCTGGTTAGCCTGGCTGAGCATTTCGTCAGATGCCTGTATCGCTTTGGAGTTCATCTCATATGCTCTCTGGGCAACAATCATATTAATCATCTCATCGGCAACCTGGACATTGGATCCTTCCACACGTCCCTGCATGAGTGTGCTCTTCTTAAGATTCGGATTCTCGCCTTCTTCTACCGCAGGTCCGGAAGCATCCGTCACCTCATACATTGTATTACCGACACTGTTAAATCCTGCCGGATTGGTAACCTGATACAGTCCTATCTTTATTCCGATGCTCTGGAGATTATTGTTGGCATCCGGATAACACACTGTTCCGTCTGATGTAACCTTAATCTTGGATGGCTCATACTCATCAGCGCCAAATGTTATCGGCATTCCGTCCGAATCAAGCACCGGGTATCCTTCCTGTGTGCAAAGCATAAATCCATCAGAAGATACTGCCATCTGGAAATCTCCGTTACGAGTGTAATATGTATTACCATCCGCTGCCTGCACAGCGAAAAATCCATCGCCCTCTATTCCGAATCCAAAATCATTGGCCGTTTCGAGCATGGCACCCTGTGTAAATCTCGTGGTAATAGAAGCATTACGTGTACCCGTTCCGACCTGTGCTCCTATCGGCTTATAATCGCCGTTAGCACTTGTTGAACGTGTCTGAAGTGTCTGATATAAAAGTGATTTAAATTCCGCAGTCGATGTCTTATATCCTGTGGAATTAACATTTGCTAAATTATTGGAAATCACATCCAAATTAGTCTGCTGGGCTCTCATTCCCGAAGCCGCAGTATATAATGATCTCATCATAATCCGGTCAGTCTCCTTCCGCCTTCATGATTGGCTTATATTCTTCCTAATGCAACAGATTTTTCAAGTGTGGAATCAATGGTCTGTATTACCTTCTGATTGCTTTCGTAATCTCTGGTTATTGTGATCATATCAACCATCTCCGTAACGACATTCACATTGGATGCCTCTAAGTATCCCTGATAGACTTTACACTGTGCGTCCTTTGTCGTTGCGCCGTCAATGGCAATGTACATATTCTCGCCGAATTTCTCAAGATAGTTATAGTCTTCAAAATCTACAAGCTGCAGCTGTGCTATTTCCTGTCCGTCCGCCGTTATTCTTCCGGATTCATCAACCGAAATCTTAACTCCTTCAGGAATGTTAATAAGACCACCATCTTCAGCCAGAACGAAATCACCATCCTTGGTCACCAGCACACCCTGCGAATTAACGGTAAAATTACCGTCCCTCGTATAACGTACCGATTCATTTCCGTTTCTGTCAGCGTAGGATATTGCAAAGAATCCTTTCCCGCTAAGTGCCATATCATAGAGCTGTTCCGTCTCCTCCAGATTACCGTCGCCGTAATCGGTATATGTCTCACCGACCTTGACGCCGAGGCTCATTCTGCCTATATTCTGGTGAATATAATTAACGGAACTGTCGTTAATTTTGATTCCGTATACGGAATCAAAGCTCTGTGATGTTGAACCTTCCTTCTTATAAGCTGTTGTATCGGAATTCGCCATATTGTTGGTGACAACATCAAGCCTGTTCATCTGGTGAACCATACCTGTGCATGCCGTATACAAACTTCTAACCATATGTCTTACTCCTTTCGCTTATCCGTTATATTATCTATCTCCTGCGAGGAACTCAATAAACTTACCTGTTCCTATTGCAACCGCAGTCATAGGGTCTTCAGCCGTCATCGTATTGATTCCGGTCTTCTCTTCAATCAATTCTTCAAGTCCCTGAAGGAGGCTTCCTCCTCCGGTAAGCACCATTCCTCTGTCAGCTATATCTGCCGCAAGTTCAGGCGGTGTCTTCTCAAGTACACTGTGGATAGCTTCGACAATCTGTGATGTAGCTTCCTTAAGTGCTTCTTCCGTCTCTGCGGAAGTAACAGTAACAGTCTTAGGAAGACCCGTAACAAGGTTACGTCCTCTGATATCCATGGACACTACCTCAGCCCTAGGGAAAGCACTTCCTATCTTAATCTTGATGTCTTCGGCAGTTCTCTCACCGATCAAAAGATTATGTTTCTTACGCATATAACGTACGATTGCCTCGTCAAAGTCATCGCCCGCAATCTTGATTGATGTGCTGACAACCGTTCCTCCAAGTGATATAACCGCTATATCCGTAGTACCGCCGCCGATATCAACTATCATATTACCGCACGGTCTCGATATATCTATTCCGGCTCCTATCGCTGCCGCAATAGGTTCCTCAATAATAGCAACTTCTCTGGCTCCTGCCTGATATGTTGCATCCTCAACAGCCTTCTTCTCAACTTCCGTAACACCGCTAGGTACACAGACACTTATTCTCGGCTTCTTAAGCATCTTCTTGCCAAGTGCTTTCTGTATAAAATACTTGAGCATCTTCTCCGTTACCGTGTAATCGGAGATAACGCCCTGTCTGAGCGGTCTTACGGCAACTATATTACCCGGAGTTCTTCCGAGCATAAGTCTTGCTTCCTCTCCAATAGCTTTAATCTTATTGGTATCTCTATCAAAAGCCACAACTGACGGCTCTTTCAAAACAACGCCCTTGCCTTTAATGTAGACAAGAATGCTGGCAGTTCCTAAATCAATTCCGATATCTGTACTTATCATCGTGATCCCCTTTCGCTTTGTGTATTATTTTATATAAAGGATGTATTCATTCTAAACATACATAAACATTATATACAATAATGTGTAAATTTAAAAGAGGGAATTTACATAAATTTGAAAAAAGATTAAACCCGCCACTTACTATTATAATATCGGCATTGCGCCGTGAAACTTAACATGACCGGGAAAATTTTAGCGGGATGTGGATAATTGACACCAAATTGCTGATTTTGGGCAAAAAAGTATGAAAATATCATATTATACCCCGCGAAATCTTCACCGAAAGCTTTCCGACACCGGCACCATCCAGCCACCTCCATAATTACTATTATTATGATTGGTAACTTCAATAACATTTTATTTAAAAAATTTTCTTATCTCTTCCGGCAAATACTTCGCCAATTCCTCCACCAACTCATATACCTTTGTTCCAGGTGCTATCTCCGCAGGTGTCTTTCCCTCTTCATTTTTAATAATCCGTCTCGCATATCGAATTGCCAACTTTGGATTCCCACCATTCATCAGCGTTTCAAATATGTTATCCATATTCTTCTCATACTTTCCAATTCCCAGTTCCTGGAATTTCTCATTCAAAAATTTCTTATACTCCGACCTGTGATTATTCGCTGTGTAATATGCAAAATGTAACATAAACCAGAATTCGATACACTCATTACTCCACGCCGCATGATACTGAATATCCGGATTCTTTTGATTTAATACTTCTGCCCGCTGAACCACTCCATTGACATCATTGGATGGAAAACTATCCTTATCATAGACACACCATATCTGTCCTTTCGTAATCTTATTCTCACGCACATACTCTTCAGCCTTTCCGATTACCCGCATCGTCTCAGCCTGACAGCCCTCAATTTCAATCAAAACCATATCTCGATAAATGGGATTATCTTCAATATACCTTTTGAATCCTTGAAAATATTTAGGTTCCGTTGCTTGTCCCTCGCAAAAAATATAGTAACGGAATTCTTTCTTTTCCAGATATTCCTGCCGCCGTTTCTTCTTCCAGTTATCTTTCTCTTTTCTGCCTCTTTTAGCCATTCACCATCCCCCAATCTATAATCTTTCTGAGGTATGGATCTGCACCATATTTTCCTTCCAAATACTGTTTATCGAACTTCGCATCCTTACGTACAGACTCACCTTTCTTATTTTTAAATTCTACAAGAGAATATAATTTTGAATTCTGACGGTTTCCTTTAGCCACAAACCAGATTTCATCTCTTCTGAATACTTCGCTGTTCATAGTAGACAAATCATGTGATGTAAAAATCAACTGCGCACCCTTTTTATTTTTTTCCATATCACTGAACGTCATAATAAGGTATTTTAGCAATACCGGATGTATCTTTGCATCCAGTTCATCAATTACAAGTGTTGTCCCTTTCAATAAACTTTTTGCAATAAATGGAAGCAGACCAAAAAGCTTTTTTGTTCCACTGGATTCATCAAACAAACTCAACTCTGCTTCATATTCATCTATTATGTGTTTTGTAAATACCTCAATTCGATCGTTTTCCTTCTCTTCTACGCGAAAATCTACAATATCCAAATCCATCTCCTGAATCATCTGAAGCATCAGTTTTTTTACATCCTCCGACTTTGAAACAGCCATTCGCAATTCTTGCATAGGATTTCCATAATTCAAAAAATTAATTTCTTCATCAAACCAATCAAGCACATCCTGCACCACTTCGTTTTTTCTGTAAGTAATTCCAAGATACGATAATAGCGGCAATGTATCGGATAATTCATCACTGGTTTTCAATCTTGAAAATGCACCTTTTAAAGTAATTTCATCTTCATTCCGTTCAAAAAGTGCTGATTTTCGCCCTGTGTCTAATTTTATACGGTCTAACCTTTCGTATTCAATTATTTCTCTTTTTACAGTCAATTCATAGCGATACTCTGCCATTTTCGTTCTAAAAAACAGTTCAAATTCTGTTGGCTTGTTTCTCGTCTCTTCATCAAACGCAAACGGCTCTATCACAAGCTTTTTCATTTTTATTGCAATCTCTTCGTTATTACTTGTAGCATATAATGGCCTCAGTACTTTCGTAACCAGACTATGCAATGCTTCAAGAACGTTAGATTTTCCTCCGCCATTTGGTCCGTATACAGCAGATACCGGTAAATATAATTCCTCATCTTTATCTTTTATAATTCTGTCTTCATGTTCAGAAATGGCGGTAGCCTGCATGTCAAATGTTACCGCATCCCGAATGCTCTTAAAATTTCTCACTGTAAATTGGCATAACATCTTATTTACCTCCATTTATCCAAATTTCTTACCTTTATCCTTATTATATCCTGTTTTTTTATTTTTGCAACAATTTTATGAGATAGATTCTCATATTCTTGGCTGTAGCTTTACTTTAGGCATAATTTTTACACCTTATACGGACTATCCACTTTTTAACCACTTTTTAAATATTCGTTTCTACCATTACCTTCATCAGCCAAGTTTCTCCCCAGTTGCACGCAATCCCACGTCACCATACCAAAAATCAGCCTGCCGCACTCCGCAGCAGGCTGATTCAGGCTCTATCTCATATGTGAGTATTTCTCTTTGGTTGCCATTCCCCCACGGATATGGCGTTCCGACTTATTAACGTCAAGTACCTTGCGCGCCTGCGCGGCAAGCACCGGATTAATCCCGGCAAGGCGTTCGGTTACATCCTTATGTACCGTACTCTTGCTGATGCCGAATTCCTTGGCAGTCTGTCTGACGGTGGTTTTATTCTCTATTATGTACTCCGCCATCTTTATCGCTCTTTCTTCGATATACTCCTTCAACGGGTTCCCCCTGCATCACTGTTTGTACATTGTATGCAGAGTATATGAAAATATGAATCCGGGAGTGTCACTCTCCGTTAATCTTCTCAATAATCCTGACCGCATGTCTGCCCATCGCCGCAGCGGTAGGAACTCCGCCCGGATACCTGAGCCAGTGGCTTGCCAGAACAACATTGCGCAATCCGCGGATACCGCTTGAAAGAAACGCATTGCGGTTTGTGGCGGTTGTGATGAACCGCATGTATGCACCCTTGTAACAGTTGTCGCGGTGTGCATACGTTGCCGGTGTCCAACAGTCGATAACTTTGATTCTGTCGGCATACTGCGGAAACTTTGTTTCTATCCTATAGCGGATGGCCTCGGCAATATTATGTTTCATCATATTGTAGCGGTCGCGGTTCTCATAAAGTTTCTCCCAGAAACGATAATCTTCCTTATATTGTACAATGCTGCATTGCAAAACCGTATGACCCTTTGGCGCGATAAAATCACCGTAAATTCTGTAGTTTTTCACGCATATCCTGTCATACGAATGGCAGCCGACATCCACCGGCTCGCAATCAAAAGAAAGTGTGTCGTCAATTTCGTCAACCGGCGAATCCACGGCAAATGCAGCCTGAAAAGAACTGTAAACAGGGTTGTTTTTGCGATCCTTATAGACGGCCCGCACGGAACGTGGTGTGTATTTTTTGCCAAGCAAAGCATTAAAAGTGTAATTTATATCACATGCGCAGATTATGTAATCAGCCTCAATCTGCGTTCCGTCAGCAAGCTCAATTCCCTTTGCGTTTCTCGCCGTTATCTTCTTCATCGAATAGAAATTAACGGATTTCTTATCGAATACAGGTATGTTCATGTTAAATTTGCGTTTGTCTATTATTATTGAAGATACCGGAGAATTGAAATGAAGGATTCCTCCGAGTTCGTTAAACTGTTTTTCCATTCTCCTTACAATCTCGACCGAACCGCCCTTAAGCAGATCCCCGTTGCCCGCCGTAAAAAAAGCATACGCCATCACAAGCCAGTATGCCTCGTACTCCTTGGCCATAAAATCAAGCATGACCTTCTTAAGAAGCGGATGTTTAAAACGTCCGGACAGATCCTCAAGATTCATCCCCATGTACTCAATCATGGTTTTCAATATCTTGCTGTGGTTTCCCGAACCGCCAAGTTCTTTGAATGCGTCAAATATATCAAGCGTGTTCTCGCGCGGTTCCTGGAGATTGACACCCAGCTTGGTGTATTCTATGAAACGATGAATTTCATCACGATCCTCCGGCGAAAGTTCCAGCATTTCCTTCTCTGTCCGGTCAATGTCGCGCCACAACGTAATCGTCTGACCATCAAGCTCGGAGCGGTAAAAAGAACTGCGCTCAACAAATGCTTCCCCGTCGCGGATTACCCCAAGTTCCTGCCAGATTCCGTACTGCGGCGTGTCGGGTTTGGTTCCGGTCAGCCAGTGTATGCAGTTGTCGATAAAATAATCTCCTCTGTACCATCCGCTGCAGCTTCCGCCGGCAACCGGATTTTTCTCATATATCTCAGCAGCCATTCCGGCCTTCAAACCGTATATGCCCGCTGCGAGTCCCGCGATTCCTCCACCGACTATAATTATCTTTTTCATTAATAAATTCCTCCGTGTACCCGGCTGTTATTAATTATATAATATACATATTTATCAATAACTTCAATGTAAATATTAAAAATATAAGTTTTAAAGCTTTTTTTGTAATTTAGATAAAAAATTTAGATTTATTTTATTGATTTTAAAAATGAATTATGTATAATATGGAAAGAGAAATACACACTAAGAAAGAAAAGAGGTAAATGCAAAAATGTCAGAACTTAATTTAAGCAAATACGGTATTACCGGCGCTACTGAAATTGTACACAATCCTTCTTACGAGATGTTATTCGAGGAAGAGACCAAAAAAGACCTTGAAGGATACGAAAAGGGTCAGGTCAGCGAACTCGGTGCCGTTAACGTTATGACAGGTATCTATACAGGACGTTCTCCTAAAGATAAATTCATCGTTGTTGATGAAAATTCAAAGGACACTGTATGGTGGACATCCGATGAATACAAGAACGATAACCATCCTGCTTCACAGGAAGCATGGGCTGCAGTTAAAGATCTTGCAATCAAAGAACTTTCTAATAAGAAGCTTTATGTAGTAGATGCATTCTGCGGAGCTAACAAGGATACACGTATGGCTATCCGTTTCATCGTTGAAGTTGCTTGGCAGGCACATTTCGTTACCAATATGTTTATTAAACCAACCGAAGAAGAACTTAAGAACTTCGAGCCGGATTTCGTTGTTTACAATGCATCCAAGGCTAAGGTTGAGAATTATAAAGAACTCGGTCTTAACTCTGAGACAGCTGTTATGTTCAACATTACAAGCCGTGAGCAGGTAATCGTTAACACATGGTACGGCGGAGAGATGAAGAAAGGTATGTTCTCAATGATGAACTACTATCTCCCACTTAAGGGCATCGCTTCTATGCACTGCTCAGCCAACACTGATAAGAACGGTGAAAATACAGCTATTTTCTTCGGTCTTTCAGGAACAGGTAAGACTACACTTTCAACAGATCCTAAGCGTCTCCTTATCGGTGATGATGAGCACGGCTGGGATGATAACGGCGTATTCAACTTCGAGGGCGGATGCTATGCTAAGGTTATCGACCTTGATAAGGATTCAGAGCCGGATATCTACAATGCAATCACTCGTGACGCTCTCCTTGAGAACGTAACACTTGATGAGAACGGTAAGATTGATTTCACAGATAAGAGCGTAACAGAGAATACTCGTGTATCTTATCCTATTAACCATATCAAGAACATCGTTCGTCCTATTTCATCAGCTCCTGCAGCTAAGAACGTAATCTTCCTTTCAGCAGATGCATTCGGAGTACTTCCTCCGGTATCAGTTCTTACTCCTGAGCAGACACAGTACTACTTCCTTTCAGGATTCACTGCTAAGCTTGCAGGTACAGAGCGTGGAATCACAGAGCCTACACCGACATTCTCAGCATGTTTCGGACAGGCATTCCTCGAGCTTCATCCTACCAAGTATGCAGAAGAGCTTGTTAAGAAGATGCAGGCAAGCGGTGCTAAGGCATACCTTGTTAATACAGGATGGAACGGAACAGGAAAGCGTATCTCCATCAAAGATACCCGTGGAATCATTGATGCTATCCTTAACGGAGATATCAAGAATGCTCCTACTAAGACAATTCCTTACTTCAACTTCGAAGTTCCTACAGAACTCCCTGGTGTAGATTCAGGAATCCTTGATCCTCGTGACACATATGCTGATGCTTCAGAGTGGGAAGCTAAGGCTAAAGATCTTGCTGCAAGATTCGTTAAGAACTTCGCTAAATACGAAGGCAACGATGCAGGTAAGGCACTCGTAAGTGCAGGTCCACAGGCTTAATTAAGAATATTAAGACATTTAATAAGCCGTCCGGTGAATTTCACCGGACGGCCTTTTTGTTATAGCCTTTAGAAACTTTTATCGTATTTGCGTCCACCAAATTTGGCGGTGATAAAAGACTTGATCTTACGTCCCCACGCCATGCGTTCCGTACTGACAGTCGGAAGCGTTCTGTAACGGTATCCGCCGTGAACCACCCATACATTCAACAGCAATTCACTCACTCTGCCAAAAAGCCTTGCCTGAAAAGCATCATAGTCCTTATAATCCACACGTTTTTCAAGTTCTCCAAGAATATCAAACAGCCAGGTACAATAAGCATCCAGTTTGTCACGGCTCATGATCATCATATTAAACATATGACCGCTGCGCTGTTTCATTACCTTATCATAGCTTTCAATATATTCCGGATACTTATCATGTATGATATCGCGCGTAATATCGAGATGTTCCCCGTAATGCGTATGCGCATAATGTGAATAAAGGCTCTCAATATAATAATGTCTCTTGGTAGGAAGAATGATATCACAATCCGCAAGAAGTTTTTCAATATCCTTGCGTCCGGCTATGGCGTCGTATTTGTTCCTGCCAAACAGCCGCCTGCATCCGCGCACAGCAAAATATCTCCTGTAATGCACAAGTCCGCAATAATCAGCTTTGACATTCTTCCACATCCAGTATAAGCCCGTCAGTTCACAGTAATACGGATTCTTGTCCGATATATTATCACCCGTATCATCACATGCCGCACCGAATTTATCATTGAGCGCGGCTCCAACCTGAACCGGCATATAAATATCATCCTGCGCAAATCCGTATGGTTTATGAGCGGCAATTAAAATCCTAATATCCATCCTTAAGTGGCTCCCTTGTGTCCGAACACGATTCCTATTGTCTTAAAAAGTATCTTAAAATCAAGTCCTATATTCCAGTTATCAATATATTCAAGGTCAAGTTTGACAACGTCTTCAAAGTCGCTGACATTATTTCTTCCGCTGACCTGCCACATACCGGTAATACCCGGTTTCATGCTGAGTCTTCTCTTGTGATATCCCTCGTACTTCTTGAACTCATCAACTGTCGGAGGTCTCGTTCCGACAAGGCTCATATCACCGCGCAGAACGTTAAAAAACTGCGGAAGCTCGTCTATGCTTGTCTTACGGATAAATTTACCCACCTTGGTTATACGGGGATCATCCTTGAGCTTGAACATATGACCCTTCATCTCGTTCTGAGCCATCAGCGACTTCTTACGTTCTTCCGCATCCTTGTACATGGAACGGAATTTGTACAGATAGAAATATCTGCCGTTCTTGCCAACCCTCTTTTGCTTGAAAATGAGCGGCCCCGGTGACTCTATAAGAAGTACCGGAGCGAGAAAAACAGTGACAATTAATGTCAAAACAATTCCCACCAGCGAACCGATGATGTCCATAATCCTCTTAATGAGCATTTTATTGGCATCATAATAATTATTGGCAAAAGTGATTACTGGTATATTGCCGAGCATTGACAATGATTTCTTGAAGTCATTGAAATTCTCAAGAATCTCTATATTAAGGTGTACAACGACACCCATATTCTCTAATTCCATAATGTATTGTCTGAGTGATGCACCGGTCGCATACGGCACATCGATAAAAACCTCATCAACAACTTCTTTACGTATATAATCTATGAAAGTATCATTGTCGGCGCAAACCGGAATTCCGTCAATTTCCTGGCCCGTCATATTATCATCCACGATACACATTCCATAGATTCTGCTTACCCAGCTCTCATTTGTCTTAAGCTGTTCAACCGCATACACCGCGCGTTCCTTAGTCGTGACAAGGAAAAACTGGACATTTTTCTTTTTCCTACTGTAAACCCTTGTGAGGTAGTATTTCACTGCATAATGAGCCGCGTGCATCACTCCGATATTAAGAATCGGTGTAATAACAAACACTCCTCTTGATGCGAGATCGGAATTGCCTTTCACAAAAAGAAAGACCGCGTAAACTGCTGCAAAAATAAGATTTATCTTCAGGCAGTACATAAATTCTTCATACGTATTCCGCTTAAAGAAATCCCTGTTCACATTAAAAATAAATACAACAATAGCAAATGAAAACAACACTATTCCAAGTGCATCAAGCAGCTCTGCTCTATGAAGTATATGATATCCTTTGACAAGACCGAGCCATATGCAGTTAGCTACAAAATAGCTGACAAATACTGACACCAGGTCCACAAGGTACAATATTAAATTCTTTATATTTTCTCTGTTCTGGTACATGTTTTTATTTTCCCTGATTCCCCATATTTACATTTAATTAATAATATTTTATCATATAAATGTGTCAATTACAAGAATTCACACATTTTTAGGAGAAAATATATGCTATACGATAAAGATATACGCGAGCCTCTTTTTTATTATCTGGAGGAACGCTTCGGCAAATCCCGTATTCTTGAGGAACTGAATATGGGCCGTTCGCGTGCCGACGTTGTCATGGTTCTTCCGCAACGCATTGTCGGGCTGGAAATCAAAAGCAATGCCGACACATATGACCGGCTGGAACGCCAGGTCAAAGATTACAACAAGTTCTGTGACTCTAATTATATTGTAACCGGATTGAGGCATGTAAAACATGTCGCCGGGCACATTCCGGATTATTGGGGAATACTTTGCATATACGAGGACAACCGGAAAGTCATAATCGATGAAGTACGTCCTGCCGCAGACAACCCGTCCGTTCTCAAAGCCAGCCAGATGTCATGGCTGTGGAAAAATGAGTTATCCAACATTCTCTCACACAATCAGATGCCCCGGTACCGGCAGAAAAGCAAGTCTTTCATCTGCGAAAAACTGCTTGCCAGAGTTGACTGGACCGTTCTGAAAGAACAGCTGTGCAATGAGCTTTTTGAGCGTGATTATACGTTGGTTTCTAAATAACGCCAAGCCAGATTCCCACATATGCGACTGCCTGAGGAATTTTGCTTAGCACCCGTATTCCCATATGTTTATATGCTGCGCAGCTTTCATAATCCTGCCCTTCGTATGCTCCGACAAGATAAACCGGTATTGAAAGCGTTGCTGCCTTTTCAAGCATTTCACAAAACGGACGATAATCTGTGCATACAGTTCCGGAATGATAACTTTCAATAATAACTGCTTTCACACTGTCAGTTATCTCAGGACATACCATTCCCGGATGTACACTCATACACATTATTCCAATACATCCGTCCGGAGTTTCCGGTGTTTCTTGTATTCTGCCGTATTTTGGGCACGCATGGTCCGTCCTTATAAATCTTCCGTCATCAAATTCACCGTAATATTCCTCATTCACACTATGCAAGGAATCATCAAACATTCCGTGCGGCATCAGTTCGAGCGCGCAGTGAATCCTGCATCTGCCGCCTCTGTTGGCATATGCCGCATAGGCACCGGTTCCGTATCTTCCCTTTATAAAAAGTACCGCCGAGCGGAAATTGACCAGTCCGTTGGACCGTTCATCTTCAAGCACATAATTGCTCGCGACCATAATTACCGGAATTGAATCACATCCGGCTGCATATGCCGCGACAGCTGCGCCATACTGGAGCGTATCGCTTCCGTGTGTGACAATGATTCCGTCATATCCGGCATCCACTCCCTGACTTACCGCATCAAAAAGTTTCTTAAAAGTATTTCCATCAGCATTCTCACTTAACACTGTATACGGAGATTCTGTATCAAACCTGACACCCCGGGCCTCATCAGGGTATGCATCCGCATACATTTGTAATAATTTGTACGGTTTGATTCCGTCAATGCTGATATACTCACCGGATGCTTCACTGCCAATGGTCCCACCGGTAAAAATAACAAGAATTTTCATCACTGCCCTCCAAGCACATTCATGCTTTCTATTACCGAAGTAACTGTTTTAATATAACTGTCGCTGTTTTTTACTTCTTCTTTGTCAAAATAATATGTGAAATATGGTATTTCACCGTTGGTAAACCGCATTCTGTTTCCGTAACTCCGGATAAATTCAGGAATTTTAAGCGGATCTATCTTAGCCTTCGGGAACATCTTAATCTTCATTTCCTTGCGTCCGGCCTTGATTTCAAGAATGTATTCCTTATGCGCGATTGATTTGATATACGCTGTGCGCATAAGGTTCATTGCCGACTTAGGAACATCTCCGAAACGATCCATAAGTTCGTCCGTCATATCGGACAATTCTTCCGCTGTCGAAATAGCCGCAATCCTCTTGTATATATCCAGTTTCTGAGCCTCGCTTCTTATATAGGTTGCCGGTACAAAAGCATCCACATCTATATCCACGACCGTCTCGAAATCCTCACCGGTATCGATTCCTTTAAGATTGGCGACTGCCTCGTTAAGAAGTTTGCAATACAAATCATATCCCACAGCTTCCATATGTCCGTGCTGTTCCTCACCCAGAATATTGCCTGCGCCACGGATTTCAAGGTCTTTCATGGCGATTTTAAAACCGGAACCCAGTTCGGTAAATTCCCTGATTGCGCTGAGCCTCTTTTCGGCAATTTCGCGGAGGATTTTATCGCGCCTGTACATAAGAAAAGCATATGCCACACGGCCGGAACGGCCGACACGTCCGCGGAGCTGATAGAGCTGTGACAGACCGAACCTGTCTGAATCATGTATGATAATAGTATTAACATTCGGTATGTCAAGTCCGGTCTCAATGATTGTAGTCGATACAAGTACATCTATGTCTCCGTTGACAAAATCAACCATTATTTTCTCAAGTTCACGCTCATGCATCTGTCCGTGCGCAAAAGCTACATTGGCATCCGGAACAAGCTTGCTTATATTCAGGGCAAATTCGTCTATGCCCTGAACTCTGTTATAAACATAGTATACCTGTCCGCCACGGGCAAGTTCACGGTTAATGGCTTCACGGACCATCTCTTCATCATATTCCGTAACAAACGTCTGTATAGGAAGTCTGTCCACCGGCGGCTCTTCCAATACGCTCATGTCCCTGATCCCTATGAGACTCATGTGAAGCGTCCTTGGAATCGGTGTTGCCGTGAGTGTTATAACATCCACCGTGTCCTTGAGCTGTTTGATTTTCTCTTTGTGTGTAACGCCGAAGCGCTGTTCTTCATCTATTATAAGAAGTCCGAGGTCCTTAAATACTATATCCTTAGAGAGTATTCTGTGTGTTCCGACCACAACGTCAACAAGACCTTTTTTAAGGCCTTCAATAGTTTCCCTGATTTCTTTCGGTGTGCAGAAACGGGACAACATTTTAACATTGACGCCGAAATCCTTCATTCTCTGGTCAAAACCGGTAAAATGCTGCTTGGCAAGGATGGTCGTAGGCACAAGATATGCCACCTGTTTGTTATCCTGCACAGCTTTAAACGCAGCCCTCATTGCAATCTCCGTTTTGCCATATCCAACGTCCCCGCAGATAAGTCTGTCCATTATCTTGCGGCTTTCCATGTCTTTTTTGGTATCTTCTATCGCACCAAGCTGATCGGCTGTCTCCTCATACGGAAAAAGTTCTTCAAACTCCCTCTGCCACGGTGTATCCGGACTGAATTGGTATCCTTCCTTCTGCTGTCTTATCGCATAAAGTTTCACCAGTTCATCTGCCACCTGCCTTACAGCCGTCTTGACACGGGATTTGGTTCTGGTCCACTCAGCGGTTCCAAGCTTATTAAGCTTTGGTTTCTTGGCTTCGGCATCGGCATATTTCTGTATCATATCCAGCTGTGTTGCCAGAATGTACAAATTACCGCCGCCGGCATACTCTATCTTAATGTAATCTTTCTCGACCTTGTCGACCTCAATTTTCTCAATACCACGATAAATTCCAAGTCCGTGATTTTCATGCACTACATAATCACCTATGTTCAGCTGCGCAAATCCCGAAATCGGTGTTCCCTGGGTATTTCTGGTTTTCTTCCGCTCTTTCCTGGATGTACCGAAAATATCGTCCTCTGCAACGGCAACAAATCTAAGATCCGGATATTCATATCCGCGTCTTAATCTGCCTCCAAGTGTCATAACCTCGCCTTCGACAGGTTCTCTGTCTGCGTTATCGGAATATATGGCTGTCACGCCGTTATCCCTTAAGTCCGACGCAAGTCTCTGTGCTCTGGTTCTTGATGATGACATAAGAATAATGCGATATTTCTGCTTTTTCCATGAATTGATATCGGATATTAATGTTTCAAAAGAATTATTGTATGATGCGATACTTTTGGAGTTGATATTATAATGTCCCGATACCCGCAGAAGCGGGAGCCTGCAGTCAAGTGTCGCAACCGCCATCGCATATCTTGCACCTATTTTGGCGTAAATTTCGCCCTCTCCGAAAAGCACATCCGTCTGTGACGGAAGGATATTTCCCTTCTCCAGCCTGTGAGACATGCTTTCACTGAATTCCTTTGTTGATACACGTATTTTCTCATCAATCCGGTTCGGCTCATCCAGCACAACAAGTGTACTCTGCCGGTCAAAATAATCAATTAATGAAACACCCGTCTTAACAAATGAATTTATATAACTGTCACATCCGGTGTAATCTTTAAGGACAAAAAGTTTCTCCTTAAGCTGCTCAAAATTCTTCTTAATCTGTGCTGCTTCCGCCAGTCTGTTATCCTTCTCAAGCCGCGTGGCATACTCTTTTGTCTCTTTTTCAAGGCTTTCCATCGCATCCGCCATGTTATCATCCGGAATAAGTTCTATTGCCGGAAAAATTGTCACATCTTCGACATTCTCGATTGAGCGCTGGCTTTCGGCATCGAAACTTCTTATGGAGTCCACCTGTGTATCCCAGAGTTCTATTCTGTACGGATTCTCTGCCGTGAGCGGATATACATCAATTATTCCGCCCCTGGCTGCAAACTGTCCGCCAAATTCAACCTGGGCACAGCGTTCATATCCCATAAGCGAAAGTTTCTCTGCAAGTTCGTCCACATCAATGTCATCATCCGCCGCTATTCTTATCGTGTACCGCTCATATACCTGTGGAGGCATAAGTTTATCCATACAGCCGTCAATTGTCGTCACTACCGTCAAGGACGGTTCTTCCGAAAGTCTGTGAACTGCTTCAAGACGTTCCTTCGCAAGCTGGTTTCCGTGTATGTCCGCACTATAGAAAATAAAATCCCTCGCCGGATAATATACCGTATTACGGTCCATTGCACGGTAATCCTCGTAAATCTGCCTTGCCCTTATTTCATTATAGGTCACGATAAGTCTGTACTTAAACTCCTTACCTACTCCATAAATAAAGTGCGGCTTCTGTTGCTCAACGCATCCAAAAGCCACCGGCACCCTGCCTGTTTTCTTCAGGTCGTATATTATATTATCATAGTATGCCAGTTCGCGGACCGGCAGTTCCAATACATTCATAATTCCTACCCGTTATATTTGTTCATGGCTGCATCGCATCCTTCACCGATCATGCATTCAACCGCCTCGCACGCCCTTTTAATTCCTTCGGATACCGTAGCCTCATCCTGGGATGAAAATCTTCCGAGAACATAATCGGCAAGATCCATTTCCTTCGGCTTATCTCCGACACCAAATTTAAGACGTGGAAAGTTCTCACTTCCAAGGTGCGCAATAATGCTTTTGATTCCGTTATGCCCACCGGCACTGCCTTTCTTGCGGATTCTGATTCTGCCGACATCAAGACTGATGTCGTCGAAGAGAATGATTACATTCTCAGGCTCTACTTTATAATAATCTGCTGCAGGACCTACACATTCACCGCTGAGGTTCATGTATGTGAGCGGCTTGAGTAAAATTACTTTCTCTCCGCTTATAATGCCCTTACCAACAAGTCCGTTATGTTTCCTGTCGCTGAATGTTATCCCGTTTCTGACCGCCAGTTCATCTATCAGCCTGAAACCTATATTATGTCTCGTTTTATCGTATTTGGACTCAGGATTACCGAGTCCCGCTATTATATACATATTCTGTCTCTCCTTAAGCATTCGGATATTTTAGTATAGCACAATTTTACATCGTTATCCAATAAATTTGTTGAATTATTCATATATAAATGTTATTATCATATACATAAAAAAATTTAAAGGAGTTGATACTTTGGACCCCAGTGTCGCGATACAGATAGTAGCACTTATAGTGCTTATTGCTCTGTCATCATTTTTTTCATCTGCTGAGACATCATTTGTCTCGGTTAATCTCATTCGTATGCGTTCACTCGCAGACGACGGCAACAAAAGAGCTGCCAGAGTTCTCAAGATTCGTGAGAATTCCGCCAAAATGCTCAGCGCCGTTCTTATCGGCAACAACCTTGTAAACATTTCAGCTTCAGCGCTTGCGACGATGGTTGCGCAGTCGCTTTTCGGCAATTCCGCCGTCAGCATTGCAACCGGAATCATGACGGTCGTGGTTCTCATCTTCGGTGAGATAACGCCAAAGACCATCGCAACCGCCAATGCGGATAAAATTGCGCCGGCATACAGCAGCATAATCTGGCTGCTTATGATAGTGTTTACACCGGTAATTTTTATATTGAACAAGGTCTCATCGGCATTTCTTTTTATACTCGGATTTAAGTCTGACAAGAACCAGGCTTCCATAACCGAGGATGAACTTCGTACTCTCGTCAATGTAAGCCACGAAGAAGGCGTTATCGAGAATGACGAACATGCCATGATAAGCAACGTGTTTGATTTCGGGGATTCCCAGGCCAAGGACGTAATGATACCCCGCATTGATATGACATGTATCTCCGTAAACAGTACCTACGAAGAGATTGTTGAAGTGTTCCGCGAGGATAAATACACCCGTCTTCCGGTATATGAGGATAATGTCGATAACGTGATAGGTATTATTAATGTTAAGGACCTTCTTCTCTGTGACAAGGGAACCGAATTCAATGTCCGCAATATTCTTCGTAAACCATATTATACATACGAATTCAAGGATATTTCGGAACTTATGACCGAGATGCGTAAGACCTCCAACAATTTTACCATAGTTGTTGATGAATATGGTTCCACCGTCGGAATGATTACACTTGAAGATCTTCTTGAAGAAATTGTCGGTGAAATACGTGATGAGTATGACTATGATGAAGAGGATGACATTGTCAAAGTCAATGATACTGAGTACCTTTTATCAGGTTCTGCCAAACTTAACGATATTGATGATATCTTTGAACTTCCTAAGGACGAGGATGCTTCAGAATATTATGATTCAATCGGAGGTCTCATTGTCAAACACCTTGAACGGCTGCCGCAGGAAGGCGATGAAGTCGACCTTGACGGGCTTAAGTTCATAGTCGAGAAGTGTGACAAAAACAGGATAATTAAAGTCAGAGCTTACATTGTTCCGCGCAATACTACAGATGCGGACGATACACACGCAGGAGGCACACATGAAAAAAATACTTAACGAATTCAAGGAATTTATATCCAAGGGAAACGTAATCGATCTTGCCGTAGGTATGATTATTGGCTCTGCATTCACAGCCATTGTGTCATCACTTTCTTCATCACGGCACTCTGTCTTTTCATTGTAGTCAAGACAATCAATGCCTTCAGAAATATTAAGAAGAAAGAAGAAAAGCCGGCTGAGCCGACTACAAAGATCTGTCCTTACTGCATGTCGGAAATTAACATCAAAGCTGTTAAATGTCCATGCTGCACATCGGATTTAGATAAATAATTACAGAATAAAACCGCGGTACATATCACAAGTACCGCGGTTATTTACTGTCTATCTGTTATCTTGTCCATAGTAAGCATTGGCTCCGTGTTTACGGTTATAATGCTTGTCCAGAAGATACTGCGGAACTCTCTGTGCTCTCGGATCCAGTACCATTGTATTATATGCCATTTCCGCAACATGTTCCATAACAGTCGCATTGTATACCGCATTGGCAGGGTCCTTGCCCCACACAAACGGTCCATGGTTACGGACAAGTATTCCCGGTGTAGCCATAACATCCGTTCCGTCTATCGCCTCGATGATTACTTTACCTGTATTGGTCTCATAATCACTTTCCACTTCGTCTTTGGTCAATGCCCTCGTACAGATTATATCATTGTAGAAATAATCTGCATGGGTTGTTCCGAATGCCGTAATAGGCATTCCTGCCTGCGCAAATGAAACTGCCCAATGTGAATGTGTATGAACCACCGCACCCATGTCCTTAAAATGCTTATATAATTCCACATGCGTCGGCGTATCTGAAGACGGTCTGTAACTTCCTTCCACAACATTACCGTCAAGGTCAACAACTACCATATCAGATGCTTTCATTCCGTCATAATCAACGCCGCTTGGCTTAATTACAACAAGATTACTGTCACGGTCAATCCCGCTCACATTGCCCCATGTATAAATTACAAGTCCCTGTCTTACAAGTTCAAGATTCGCATCAAGAACTTTTTCTTTCAATTCTTCAAGCATCCTTCTGCCTCCTTCGTCACGATATAAAATCTTTGTCTTTAAGTATGATCAACCCGCCGTTTTTCCTGGATGTCCGGCGTTTTCCCTTGCGGCTGCCGCGTTCAATCGCATCATCCACAATCTCTCTGATACTTTCAACTGCTTTGGTAGCATCTCCGGTATCAATGCCTCCTGCAAGAAGGTATAATTTAAGTAATGCTTTCTCACCTATAATATAACCTTTTTCACGCGCATAGTCCTTAGCTGCTGCCACAAGTTCATTTACCGAATATCTTCTGACCTCAACACGATAGTCAAACATTCTCGAAAGATCCGGAACTTCTGTAAAAACACGGTTAATCGAATAATCCTCACCTGTTATGATTACAAGCATTGATTCTGTATCGCCTTCCATTACCTGTGCAAGTTCCCTGGCCGATTCTTTGGTAAGCTGTCCGGCATTTTCTATGATAAGAGTGATTCCCTTAAGCTTATCTGCAGATGCCAATATACTCTTACTGTTTATGGCCGCCGCATTGGTCTTGGCTATGCGTAGTTTCTTATTGTTGTCCTCCGAGTGCAGTGCCTTGAATAAATCGATTGCAAAATCCGTTTTATCGGTCTTGGCTCTTCCGACTACGGCAATATTACCGTGTGCAGAGGTTCCGTCCGGGACTTCACGTTTCTTATTATTGATAATCTCGGCAGCTGTCTCTTCCATTCCGCTGATGAAGAGATATTTCTGCAGATACCGGCGTTCCGAAGGCTTAAGGACATAGTCATTGTCGTTGTCTTCTTCAACCGCAGCCGTCATCTCATCTTCAGCCGCAGCCGTTATCTCATCTTCAGCCGCACTGTGTTCTTCCTCATATGCGGCAATCTCTTCTTCCGAAAATTCTTCTTCTGCCTCATCATCAGCCATTATTTCTCCGGCATCGTCAGCTTCATCATCAATGTACTCTTCTTCGGCAATCATTGTCGGTGCTTCTTCACCGGCTCTGGCATCCAGTTCTTCCCTGACTTCGGCCATAAGTCTGGCTGCAATATCGTTAATGGCATCTTCAGCTGCATCATTGATCATCTGCTCATCATCGGGTATTTTCTCCGGCTCTGCAGCTTCAGTTTCCGTATCAGTTTCCGGTGTATCTTCTACGGCTGTATCCTGCATGGATTCCATCCACTGCATTATGTCCATCTGACCGTCTATTACTTCACTTTCCTCCGGCTCTGCAGCTTCCGAAACTGTTTTTTTCACAGCTTCTTCCAATGACTCTTCCGGCTCTGTCTCATTGGTTTCCGGTTCCTCCTGCGGTTCGTCATCTTCGGTTACCAGTCTGACCATGTACTCATCATCTTCTTCAGGTTCAGCTGCCTCTGCGACGCTCTCTTCTTCCACCGGTTCTTCCTGCTTCTCTATGATCGTCTCAAAATCTTCTATAATGAATTCAGGATTGGTACCGGCCTCGCCCTCCATCTCACTCTTCTCAACGATATATTTAGGAAGCGCTCCCTCAGGCAACGGAACATCTGCTGTCATCGGTTCTTTAGTGTCATCTTCCATAACGCTTCTGTATCTGTTCCAATGATGCGTATTAATCCGGATTTCCTTGGTCGGTTCGTCTATGCCCTCATATATATCTTTATACTTATCTTCAATACTGTCCGGCTCAGACTCTTTCTCTACTTCCGGCTGTTCTTCGGCTTCTTCCGGTTCTTTCTCCGCCTCCGGCTGTTCTTCCGGTTCTTTCTCCGCCTCCGGCTGTTCTTCGGGCTCTTCGGTTTCTTCCGGCTCTTCCCATGTGTCTTCCTCCGGTTCCATGAATTCAGTGGTCTCCGACGGTTCCACGGCTTCAGTGGTCTCCGACGGTTCTTCAATTCCGGCCGGTTCGGTTATTTCCGGCTCAACCGCCTCTTCTTCTCCCGGACCGTTTATTCCACCAAGAATCTTCGCCATGCTTTCGGCAAGCTGTGCCTGTATGTTCTGAGTATCATATATAGAATAATCTTTTTCCTGTACCTTATATTCTTCCTGCGGTTCAAGTTCCTTAACTTCCTCATGTTCAATATCAGGTTCGCTGTCATATTCCGGCATAACCGTGCTGTATTCCATACCGGCCGCGCGGTATTCTTCCATCATATCAAGCTTGGCCTGCTGTGATTTGGTAAGCTTGGCATAGCGGTTCTTAAGCCTCAATGCCTTCTCAACATATTCTCCTTCATTGAACCAGAGAATCAGATCATCACATTCACGCACACATTCATCAATTCTGCCCGCCTGAGCATATAGTTCGGCAAGTTCATATTCATATTGCTCGTCAAGTTCACTCTGCTTGTACTCTTCAAGAATCTCTATAAGGCGTTCAACCGGCGCCTTGCGTGCCTTGTTAAGCTTATACATAAGGATATATTTTTCCGTATCCCTCGGTGCTGCCTCTACAAATTCGTTATACAAATCATCGGCTTCATCAAGATCATCTATCGCAATTGATATCTCCGTGAGCTTATATATAAGCCTCTTGCCACCGAGATTTCTATTATAGGCATACACACAGATATTGCGTGCATCCTTAAGCCTTCCGGCTCTCTCATAAACGTCCTCGGCAATGGCAAGTTCTGACCATTTCTTGACTTTACGCCATTCGATTGTTTCAACGACCTTGGCCGCTGCCTCATAATCGCCTTTGTCACGTAATTTATTTATCTGTTCAAGTTTAATTCCAAATTCAACTCGGTCCACACCAATTACCTCTCATTCTGTAAAGCGGAATTTTCTCTAATAATTTATTGTATCACAGCGGCATATCAATGTCAAAAATCATGTGTTAAAAAAATCCTCGATTGTTGACTGTTCGTAATCAAGCTGCACATATTCCATCTCATCGGCTTTAACCTGACTTCTGTAATCAACCACAACTGTCTGTTGTCTGCCTGCCACAAGTTTCTGTCCGAGAATGTAATTCACATCAAACATTCTGGTAATTGCCGGTGTGGCGCCTCTTGCCGGAACGATTAACTGGACATGGTTGGTCTTAAGCATACCGAAAATCGGTTCCCAGATATACACATCCTTCGCCGCACCGAATGGGTTATCTATGAAAATAGTATTACCGGTTATCTGAGAATCCTTATTGGCTGAATTCAGACACGCAATATAATTGATAATCGCTATAAGGAACTGTATGTATATACCCTGCGACTGGCCGGTACTACCGACCGCCTCCTCGTACCTGAGATAACGGCTCTGGTCCTTAATATGTTCCCTCTTGTAAAGCGAGAGTTTAATACTGTTCATATCCTGGACTACGACTGAGAACAACCGCTTCCACGAAAGCCGTCCCTTGATGTATTTGAGTTTGTCTTCCGGAGAATGGAAGGTTTCTGCCGCCGACACCGTCTCATTGATATATACTGACATTCTGTCCTTATACATATCTTCCCTGATATACGGAACCGATAATGTGATTATTGGTATAATCTCATCATCCAATGTAATACGCGATAACTTAGGAAGTCTGTCAAGTTCGGTTCTGATATTGCTGCATATCTGTATACATCTGTCCTCAAACCTGTCCTTAATATGTTCCATCTCACCAAGACTTTTGTCAATTCTGTCACGTTCAAGCGCTATGCATTCATTGGTCTGCTTAAGTCCATCAACCATTGCCGTCACATCTGCCACACATTGCGGAAGCTCAACCGATGCCATGATTTCCTGCGCAAGCTCATATGCCTTAAGGTCCTCCAGTGAAGTTATAAGTTTCTGTTTTCTGTTATAAAAATCTGTTTTGAGTCTGTCTTCCTCTTTGAGAACACGGTTATATTCTTTACGTAATTCATCATATGAAGACACATCCGCAGTCAATATTCCATTAGCAGTTTCACGTCCGGAAAGTCCTGCATTGGTGACAATCCTTTCCAGGTCGCGTTCCATGACCATCGCATCCCTGTTATCATTTTCAAGCTGTCTTATCTGCGATTTAATATCACTCCGTCTTGATGTAATTTCAGACATCTTATGTCTGAACACAGCTATGCTCTCCTTCGGATTATCATCGCTCATGCGTTCAAATGTGCCGTATTTCTCCTCATACACCCTGCGCGCATGCTCAATGCTTCCTTCAATTCTGTTTCTGGAAGCTGACTGTGCATCTATTTCGGAATCTTTGGCAGCCGCTTTGCGGTCTGAATCGTTAATTTCACGACGCAGGTTCTCAATATATGCCTCATCGCGTATTACAAGCAGTCCCTTTTCAAGATTCTCTTTGGCATCCTCAAGCGACATACCGTTGCGTTTTATGCTCCTCTCAGATTTATCCATTGCCGCGCGGCAGTTATTCATAAGCCTTGTCTTATCCTCTATATCACCGTTACGGCCGGTTATAAGCTCCTGCAAAGCCGCAAACCTGGCATCGACTGCCTCTTCAAGCATACCCTCAGGGTTGGCCGCATCATCATTTTCACGGTAATACGGTCTGTAAATGCTATTATAGACTTCATCCTCCCTATCAATATCAGCTCTTATTCTGTCACGATTATTGACCGCATTTTCAAGTTTCACGGAAAGATTTTCCTCGTTCCGGGCAGCAATATCGTATTCCGCCCTGGCCTTATCCATCTCAGCACGGACTTTATTTCTGCGTTCACGCAGCCCGATAAGTTCGGCATAAATCGCAAGATTATCCTCAAGCATATTTCTGCGTGCCATACATTCATCAAGATGTTCTTTTTCAGCTGCAAGAGCCTTCTTCAATGCCTCATTTCTCACAGTTTCGTTAGATATTGTCCTGTCACACAGCTCGATTTCATCCTGCAGCTGTGCCATATCTTCTTCGATCTGACCAAGCTCCGATTTGATTATTTCCGCCGGTTCATCCTCTAAAACAGTTCTTGCGGTCACGATATCATCTCTTATAACCTCGGCCTTATCGCGGATGCTCACAAGACTCTCTTTTGCTGTCTTTAATTCCTCCGATACATTATCTGTCTCGGCTGCAAGTGCCGCTTCATCCCACAGAAAATCCATTCTCTTATATGCGGCATTCATACTGCCTGCATCCGGGAAATCCATTTCGTTTCTGATGATCGGAACCATATAAGTTCCGGTGTTCATCGAATAAATAACCTTATCCGCCGCTATCGCATCATACGCATCACCGGCAACGATCACATAAGGCAGGTATGGATATTCCATTATCATATCCACGCCGGCATCACGTCCCGCACGGACAACATTTCCGTAACGACCCCTGAGGTAATCGAGAACCGCTTCAAATCTGCTGTCATAATCAGGCACTTTATGCTCTTTGATATTGCCAAGATATGCCTGAAGACTGTTAATTTCATTTTCCTTCTCTATCTGCTGTTTTAATGTGCTGTCATATATCTGATGCATCGTGTGTATCAGCGCATCACGGCTGCAATTATATATATTACACAATGTTGATATGTGTCCGGTTCTCTTTACGGCAGCTTCATAACGCGTCGCCGCTTTGTCATAATCCGCCTTCATCCGTTCATATCTGTTCCGTGCAACAGCTGCTTTCTTCTCATTATCGCGTATAATCCCGGCACACTTAGCGGTATTTTCGTCAAGTGACGCGATATTTTCCCGGCTCTTATCAATATCATTTCCGTTATCTTCATATGCCTGGCCGAGCGCATCCGCAACTATAAGCGAACACTCCTTAAGGCCTGCCATCAGGCTGCTTTCTTTGGAAAGGCAGATTGAGTTGACCTCATCATATATTCCCTTTTCGCTGCTCATCCCCGCAAAAAGAGCGCGCACCTTCTCCTTCTCTGCCTCATATTCGGATTTAATGTCAGCTGCCGTTTCCTCTGCCCGGTTAAGACCCTCCAGATTTAATGCTCTTTTTTCGGTATAAAATCTGTATTTCAAAGCAGCCAGCCGGTGCATGGACTCAATTATCTCTTCATCATCCTTGCTTCGGTTGGCAATCAATTCTTTTAATTTATCATACTCTGCACCCGCATCAGTATAATCCCTGTACTCCAGCGCAATATCATTAAGCCTTATCTGTTCTTTAAAACCGGCGCTGCGGTCTGAAATCGCATTTCTTGCCGCTATCGTCTCCTCTATAAGACTGTTCAATTCATTCAGTTCGTTATACTCTTCCTCTATCTCCGCACGGGCTGCACCGGCGGATGCCACATCATATTCCTCATCCAGCGATGCGTATGTGTTTTCAAGATTCTCCAGCTGCTCTTTCTTTCCCGCAAGCTCTCTCCGGCATGCCATAAGGCATCCGACAAGTCCGTCCGCTGTACGCTCTTTCCTGTCATACAATTCTCCAATTGTCCCAAGTCCGCCCGCAAATTCATCCAGCAGTTGCATCTGTCTGTCATACCCGGCAATTTCACCACGTCGCTTTGCCAGTTCAATGAGTTTGTCCTTGATGTCAAGAAGCGTCCTGGCCATTTCGTCATCATCTGCCTCACCGTTGCGGATTCTGTTATTATAGGATTTCTCGATTATCTCCTCAATGAGAAGATCCTCAACAACTTTCCTTGTGGTTTTATAACTGTTTTCAAAATAGGTCCGGACATGTCCCTCCGTCTTATTAATTCCGCGGATAATCTCCCACTGGCTCTCATGAAGTCCGTAATTACTTATAAAATTCTGATAATCTCCCTTTCGTTCAAAAATGTGCACCTCAACCCCATAATCATGTTTTTCGAGGTCGCGCAGATATGCCTTAAGTCCATTATATGTCACACGTTCACTTCCGTTTGAAAGCGGCAGGTTCTTAATATCGTTGTCACCGAATTCCTTATAGAAAATACAATAGTTAAAATACTCAATGCTCGCGAGCTCCCTTTGTGAATCCTCGGAATTATCCTTACCTTTACGCGCGCAGAAACCTGTTGTCATATAGCGGTAACCATCCCTTACATCGCACGCATCCAGTTTCCATTCTATCAATGAATGAATTACCGTATTAACACCCGGTGTCCTGAAAAGTTTCTCGACCGGCTGTTTGTCATCAAGCGTGCAGTTAGGTATCAGATTCTGCAGCAGCAAAAGCATAAGCACGCTCTTGCCACCACCGTTTGCAAGGTCATATATACTGTTTCTGCACGAGAAACGCATCATAAAATCATCATAAAACTGTGTACCGAAATTATATTTTACATTGTTTACCCTGATTCTGTTAATCTGCGGCATCTGTATCTTCCTCCTTATCCGACGACAAAATCTCATGAAGCCGTCCTCTGTTTTCCTCAAAATATTTCTCGGCGATTGCCTTGAATCTCGGAGTAGGATAATATAATTCTCCCGATTCTATAAACAGATTCTGTGTAATCAGAAAATTAAATGTCAGCTTTACATATCCCATGCGTGAATTCTTTGCTGCCCTCTGTCCTCCCTTGTCTTCAACACTTACATCCGGGAGTTCGTCCCACACAAGTGCAACTGCCTTGAACGATTTTTCTTCCGCCTCATCCATCACGATTCCGGATGAGTGATCTATCATTCCTCCGAGAGATGCACTCACCGCTTTCACAATATCTTCCTGCCTGATATATTCCAGAAATGTCCCTGTCATGGAATCTTTGTAAAATCTGATTATGATCGTATATATTATAAAGTACACCAAAAAAAGTTCTTTATTGAGTCTGAGTCCCATTATTTTCTTCAATTCCTCGTTGGAATAACCGAATACTCTGTTGTCAGCACCGGCGCTTATGAAAAGCGAATCGTTATATTCATACAGATTAATGTCAAATCTCTTTAAAATCTGTACAACACAGTCATATACCTCGCTGTTATGGCTATACTCATCATACAGCATCGCATTCGCACCGCCGGCTTTCACATCCTCGCCCATAAAAAGCGCGGTCACAATATCAAGTGCCTTTTCAAGATTTCTGTTCTCCATATTGCCCTGCCTCTCTGTCAAATCCTTTTTATCGTAAAATCAGTAATGCTCATTCCCGTATAAGGAATGATTTCGTGCAAATTACCATCCGCCAGTTCAAGTATAAAATGTATTCCGCTATACTTAAGGAACTCTTCCCTGTCAATAAGCCCTGCAATGATTTCATCAAGAAAAGTTTCTCCGGTATTCTCGCCGGCCTGCATAAAATAATCTTTTTTTCCGCAAAGATGTACGAGAAAAGCATAATAATCCCCATTTTTGAAGACTTCACTGCCAAAAATGTTCATAACTGCGTCATTGTATTCACCCAATGTAAACTCATCATTCTTCGTAAGCATCTCCAGAAGCACATGCATAAGTGCACCCGCATTCCGCCTGAATCGTTCATCATCAAGTTCATCCTCAAATACAATCTCTGCCGCCGTCTCTTCTTCTATCTGCTCAGGTGTCTCTGCCTCATACGGCCTGTAACTGAGAATATCTTCGACCTTGACCAGATCAAAAGTCTTATGTATATTCAGTCCAAGAAACGGTTTTACCACATATTCAAGTGCCTGCGGCATGTCCTTCTTAATCATAATATCAAGTGCGCCCTTGAAATCAAACCGGCTTCTTAACCGGCCGAGCTTTGCTTTTCTCACGATTTCATCAGTCCTGATTCCAAGTTCCGTACAGGCTTTAAGAAGTTCACTGTGATTATTCATCGCTATTTTGAGTTCCGTATCAAGTCTGTATATCTGTTCCGCAGCTTTTGAAGAACGGCTATCGTCCGCATCGCCAAACCGGCTCATTGCCGATTCGATCAATTCCCTGTTCTTGGCAAACAATTTCTGTTCGTCCGCGAACCATCTTATTCCCGTATCAAAGAAATTCTCATACGCATCAACTCCGGCAAATACATCCTCAGAGAGAATATCCAGCACTTTATTGCGGCGTAATTTCAACCGTTCCACTTCCTCGTTAATCCTCTTAACGACTTCTGTTCCGCCCTTGAAATCTTCGGACTCAATCATTTTCTCGAGAAGAAGCTGCTCTACGTTAATGCGGCTCTCATCCTTGATTTCCTTGGTTTCAAGATAAAATTCTATTCCGTCCGGACTTATCGAATACCATACCGTTCCATCCTGTATTCTGCTCTCAAGCAGCTTCACCCTCGATACCCTGCGTACCCGGTCAACCGGGTCATAATACTCAAACATAAACGGTCTTCCGTCATTCTTGAGTTTGTCGAATATATAATCCACCAGAACCTTATTATCCTCCGGTGTGAGCGTAACGGCAAAATCACGTCTGATGCATGCACTCATAAAATCATAATACATCTGATATGTAACATCGCGTTCTTTAAAGTTATTTTCCTCAATAAAAAAGCGCAGGACAGCCATAAGAATATATCCCATATCAAGATTGTCATAAATACCGTCCTTAAACCATGAGAAGGACACCTCAGACAATTTGAAAAAAGGATAATACTTTCTAAGGTTGAGCATGCGCTCTTTGTGGTCTGCAATTATGTCATTGACTAAAATATGCTCCTGCGGCATAAGTGCCTCCGTATACTAAAGCTCCGTACGCCCGTCAAGCGCGCGTAGAAGCGTAACTTCATCTATATATTCAAGGTCTCCTCCGACCGGAACTCCGCTCGCTATTCTTGTAACCTTTATTCCCGTCGGTTTGATCAATTTGGAAAGATACATCGCCGTCGCTTCTCCCTCAAGGCTTGAATTCGTGGCGATTATAACCTCATCAACATCTCCCTGAAGTCTTATGAGAAGTTCTTTAATCTTAATATCGTTCGGGCCTATTCCAAGCATCGGCGAGATTGCCCCATGCAATACATGATACACTCCGGTATACTTGCCGGTTTTCTCATATGCCGCAAGGTCCCTTGTATTCTCAACAACCATAATCTCTTTATGGTTCCGTTGTGTATCCCGGCAGATAGGACACTCATCACTGTCCGTAAGTGTCTGGCATACCTTACAATAATGTACATTGTTCTTGGCATCGACTATTGCCTGCGCGAGCCCTTGTGCGCGCTCCTTTGGCATATTGATTATATGAAAAGCAAGGCGCTGCGCCGTCTTGGCGCCAACGCCCGGAAGTCCTGCCAATTCTTCAATTAACCTGCTTATCTGCTTTCCGTAATAATCCATCAGAAAGGAAATCCTCCTCCGAGTCCTCCCGTAATCTTAGCCATGGACTCCTGTGTGCTGTCCTCAACCTGTCTTATTGCTTCGTTGGTAGCCGCAACAATAAGATCTTCCAGCATCTCTATGTCATCAGGATCAACTACTTCCGGAGAAAGTTTAACCTTGGTAACTTCTTTCTTACCGGTAATGGTAACCTCTACGGCACCGCCGCCGGCTGTTGCCGTAAATTCCTTCTCCTCAAGTTCTTTCTGGGATTCCTCCATCTGTCTCTGCATTCTCTGTGCCTGCTTCATCAGATTATTCATATTACCCGGCATTCCTCCGCCGGGAAAACCACCACGTTTTGCCATTGTAAGTCTCCTTTAATCTTCTATTGATATATTCATTTTAACGTATTCTTCTACATCTGTAAACGAATCTTCAAATGACTTTCCCTGTTCAAGCAGCCGTATCTCTATATCGACCGCTTTGCCTATTGTATTTTCTATTACGCCCTTAAGCGCATCCATTGATTTATCTTTGCTTAAAAAATCATGTACAAACGCATTCTCCGTGACAAGTACAAGCTTATCACCGTCAACCGTTATTCTGGTTTCCTTAAGAAAATTAGCATATACATTCTCCGACTGGCCTATAATTCCGCGCCAGTTCTCGGCAACCTTCCGAAGATCTTCCGGAAGAGCCTTGATCTCTTTCCTGATACTCTTGGATGCCGGAGGTGCCGATATCTGCGGTACGGACACACTTCCAACAGGTATCTCCGGTCTTATCGCATTAAGTGCAATGAGATCTTCTTTCTCTTTAACCAGTTCCTCAAGTCTTCCGATACGCTCCGCAAGAGATTCCGTATCAGTCTCCATCTGCGGTCTGGCAAGCTTGATAAGTGCCACCTCAACCTGCACCCTCTTCTGCCCTGCGAACTTAATCGACTGCGTGAGTTCCGAAAGTATCCTTATATATCTTATCATTTCGCTGCCGTCCAGCATAAATGCTTCTTCCTTAAGGCGCGCCATATTCTCCGCCGACATATCTATCATGCTCTCTGATTCAGGCGATGTCTTAAGCATAAGCAGATTACGGATATACCATGTAAAATCCGATACAAACTGTGACAAATCCCTTCCGGCAAGTATAAGTTCATCTAACTCTTTAATGACTCCGGTTATGTCGCCGTTAATTATCATACGGAGCATATCCGAGAAAACCTCTGTGTCCACCGCTCCAAGGACTTCCAACACGTCCTCATACCTGAGCGTTCCATTGGTATAAAATGCCACGCACTGATCCAGAAGACTTAATGCATCACGCATCGCCCCATCGGCCATCTTGGCAATATATTCAAGTGCACGTTCTTCAACATCAACGTGCTCTGCCGCCGTAAGCTCTTTAAGCCTGTCAGTGATAACTTCCACCGATATACGCTTAAAATCATACCGCTGGCATCTGGACATTATGGTTACAGGTATCTTATGTGATTCTGTTGTGGCCAGTATAAAAATAACATACTCGGGCGGTTCCTCAAGTGTCTTCAAAAGAGCATTAAAAGCTCCTATCGAAAGCATATGAACCTCGTCGATTATATATACTTTATAACGGCCTTCGGTCGGCCTGTACGAAACTTCCTCGCGTATCTGCCTGATATTGTCCACGCCGTTATTACTTGCCGCATCTATCTCTATAACATTCAATGACGATCCGTTCGCAATCGCTTTACATACCTCACACTCGCCGCACGGACTTCCGTTCACCGGATGTTCGCAATTAACAGCTCTCGCAAGAATCTTGGCAACGGTCGTCTTACCGGTTCCACGCGTTCCGCAAAACAGATACGCATGCCCGACTCTGTCCGTCTCTATCTGGTTGGTTAATGTTCTAACTATATGGTCCTGGCCCTTCACATCCTCAAAGGTGTTCGGCCGCCATTTCCTGTATAATGCTGTATATGACACGTTCCGTCTCCTGTCTAATCTCCGAATCCTATTCCGAGAACCTTAGCATCTCTTATAATAGCGCACTCCGGATCTATAGTCTTAAGCTTGCCCGCAATCTCCTCAAGCGGCACGGAAGTAATCTCATTATTCTTCATGGCAACCATCTTGCCAAATTCTTTATTAAGAATAAGTCTGGCAGCCTCTGCGCCAAACATTGTCGAAAGCACTCTGTCATATGGACACGGGCTTCCGCCTCTCTGTGTATGACCCGGAACAGTAATTCTGACTTCCTGTCCAAGTCTTTCTTCGATCTCTTTGCCTATCTTATAAGATACCGACGGATAAGGATTCTGTGCCAGTTTCTTCTTAAGTTCTTTCTTCGGGAGTGCCGCATCTTCTTTAGATATCGCACCCTCAGCAACTGCGAGAATTGAGAAATTCTTGCCTTTCTTATTCCTTTCTTCGAGCTTCTTTACAACCTTATCAATATCGTAAGGAATCTCCGGAATAAGTATTATATCAGCACCACCGGCAATTCCGGCATGCAATGTGATCCATCCGACCTTATGACCCATAACTTCCACGATAAATACCCTGCCATGTGAAGATGCCGTGGTATGAATACAATCAATCGCATTCGTAGCGACATCAACAGCACTCTGAAAACCGAATGTAATATCGGTTCCCCATAAATCATTATCTATCGTCTTAGGAAGTGACACGATATTAAGTCCTTCTTCCCTGAGAAGATTCGCCGTCTTCTGTGTTCCGTTGCCACCGAGAATTACAAGGCAGTCAAGCTTAAGCTTCGCATAATTATCTTTCATAGCCTTAACTTTATCCAGTCCGTTCTCATCCGGCACACGCATAAGTTTGAACGGCTGTCTGGAACTTCCGAGAATGGTTCCGCCTTCCGTGAGTATTCCCGAAAAATCACTGTCACTCATCTCACGGTATTTGCCGTAAATAAGACCCTTATATCCATCTTCAAATCCAATAATCTTAACATCCTTACGTGCGCTGTAGAGTGCTTTCGCAACTCCTCTCATCGCTGCATTAAGACTCTGACAGTCGCCGCCGCTGGTCAACATTCCTATTCTGAGCATAATCTTAATCCTCCTTACCGCTGTTATGGGCAGCAGACAGTCCATTACGGATGCCTGCACAGGTATTGTATATTTATTATTTTAACCAATCCGGGACAATAATGCAATGATGCTTTGCAATTACCGGCATAAAAAAATCCATGCGTTCTGCGTTGTGCATTACACTAAAACCCGTTACCGGACATACCGGCTCAATCCAGGTGCCCTTGCGTCACATAGGAGGTTCCGCTTAATGCTGCTTCGTTCCCGACCTGACATGGTTCACGGATTCCTATTGCGCAAGACCCAGATTTCAACACCGGTCTGCCCGGGCAGCGATTATATGCAATGCCCGAAACAGAACATCACCCCTGCTATAGCGGATTTCAGGTACAGGGAGCCGCTACTTCCCCGGCTGCATGGAAATGTATTAACAATATTAATTTATACCGTTATGAACACGGCATTATTCAGTATACCCATTTTCCGAAAATATGTCAAGAAATTTGAATTTCCTTGATGGTATCATCTGTAACCGGCAAAAATGTACAATCGGTATTATTGGCTTTCCAGTCCTCAACGTATTGACTGAAATCACCACCTGTACTGCCTTCAACATAATACACGTCTTCTCCGTCATCATTGGTCTCATACCATGCCATGTACTTCATATATGCTTTGTCCTTATCATATATGAGGTATGACGGCTCACCTCCCGGTCCCATAAACATTCCCGAAGTTTTGAATTGTCCTATTTGTCTTCCTTCCATAAAGGTCATATAGCCCTCAGATCCTATGGTATAAAATACAATATACCCATCACTTATATATGACTCACATTTGACAACAAGTTCTTTCTCCCCATTGCCGTCAAGATCCACCAACGTGTATCCTGCCAACTTGTACCGGCTTAATGATACCAGATGAAGCATCTCATCCATATTAAGCAGACTTCCGTCCACTGCATACATCTCTCTGCCAAAATAATTCGCGTACTCTATTGCACGGTATGTGAAACTGTGACGTCCCGAAATTATACTCTGCATAAGCTCATTTCCGGAAAGTTCCAGACTGTCGTCGCTGCAAGCTTTGTGTTCCTGCCCCTTCCATTTCAGATACTCATTATATGTACCCTTAACATATGGCACTCTCGGATCTTCCGGAACCGTCTGCGTCTCATTTTGCTCGTCAGTGGCAATTTTATTCAGCGACGTTGCCGTATCAGAAGCCTTTGTCACTGTTTCCGTCGTTCCCGCCGTCTCTGTTTCTTTCTGTTGCTTTCCACACGCTGCCAATGCCGATACGGACAGGCATAATACGGCAGATGTGATTATTATTGATTTTAGTTTCATAGCTATATCCCTCCTACTTCATTACCGAATATATTGTAGTAGCCTTTTCATAACGTTCACTAAAATTCCTATTGCCCGGCATTTCTATTTCGTTTAAGAAAATTCCTGTTGCACCATCAATCAAATCAGTTTTTTTCAGCTTATTCCATGCACTTTTTGTCAAATCATCACGCTCTGTTTCTTTGCGAAAACATGCAAATTGTGCATTAATATCGCTAACCGATAACCCCATCTGTGAACTTGTATCTTTTAACAATTGTTTTCGTTTCTGAATAGTCCACTGTATTAATCCATACCCTCTTCCATCTGATACATTATATTTATAATCTTTGTCATGTAACTTCTTATTTGTATCTGTATCCTTTGCATTATCCGGAATGCATCCGCTCTCTGCCATGATGTTTCCCAATACCCCTGACGCCTGGTGCACAGAGAGTCCCATTCCGACTCTAAAGAAAGCCCATGTTTTAGCGAAATAATCTCTTACTTCTGTTTCTTTAAAATCAGGATGTCCGCTTACCATACTTGTGATGGTTCCCAAATCCGATTTGGACGCAGTAGTACGATAACAGGATATTGCCGCTTTCAATTTATCCTGTACCATATTACTTATCTGACCGGTCTGTGCCAATCCATATACACGTTGAAAATTTTTTAGGGCTTTTTTTGATGCCGTAGTATACAAATTTCCATCCACTTTGCCCGAATAGAAACCTAACTGGTTCAGCCATATCTGAATAGTCTCATTCTTGCTGGCCGCTTTCGAAGCACCAACCCCGCTTGTCATTACTGCATACGCATCTTTTATATCCTGCGTTTTCTGCTCTGCTGTTTTAATGGCACCTTCATTA
>UMHJ01061081.1_pt1 | contig 117115 bp, 84 predicted proteins | sample 1965511 | NCBI WGS metagenome assembly UMHJ01 (sample SAMEA4836096, study PRJEB28245) | human gut metagenome | biome: gut microbiome; material: fecal sample | place: Denmark | collected 2008
TTTGTAATCTCGGGGTCGTTGGTTCGAATCCGACAAGAGGCTCCAAAAAGCGGGGAAGAAACATCATCTGTTTCTTCCCCGCTTTTCATGTCTCTCATCGAGTAGGTGTGGTAATTCCATGCGTTCTCGCCAAGGGAGACGCGGCACACCACATCTCTGCATTTTTGGGTATGCGTAAAACGCGATTTGCCGAATTCGGCGTTATTATATATATAATGTGTAGTAAGTATTAATGCGCACCTTCACGACGAAGTGACGGTCTTTCATGTTGCGTCCCACGTTCCCGTCATTATCCTTGCCCCTTCACATGTTGCCAGACATACGCCAGTTCTATCCAGGGAAAGGCGTAATGACAAGGAACTCCGTCCTCATTTCACGATGCCTTTCTCCAGATATTCGGCCAGGTTCATGCGCACGTGTTCTCCAGCTCTTTCTACGGCCACCTTCGCCATGTCAGCCTCCACCATCAGCTTCACCAGTTGTTCAAACGAGGTCTTCTGCGGATTCCATCCCAGCTCACGCTTGGCCTTGCTGGGGTCGCCCCATAGGTTCACCACGTCCGTGGGCCTATAAAAGTCGGGCGACACCTCTACCAGCGTCTTCCCCGTCTTTACGTCTATGCCCTTCTCGTTCTCGCCTTCCCCCTCGAAGCGCAATTCTATCCCCGCATAGTGGAAGGCCAACTGGCAGAATTCCCTTACTGAGTGTTGCTCGCCCGTGGCTATCACGAAGTCCTCGGGCTGCTTGTTCTGCAAGATGAGCCACATACACTCCACGTAGTCTTTGGCGTATCCCCAGTCGCGCAGCGAGGAGAGATTGCCCAGGTAGAGCTTCTCCTGCTTGCCCTGGGCGATACGGGCGGCGGCCAGGGAAATCTTGCGGGTCACGAAGGTCTCCCCTCTTCGCTCGCTCTCGTGGTTGAAAAGGATGCCCGAGCAACAGAACATACCGTAGGCTTCCCTATACTCCTTCACAATCCAGTAGCCATAGAGCTTCGCCACGGCATAGGGACTGTAGGGATGGAATGGAGTACGCTCGTTCTGCGGCACCTCCTCCACCTTGCCATACAGCTCAGAGGTAGAAGCCTGATAGATACGGCAAGTCCGCGCCAGTCCACACTGCCTTACCGCCTCCAGTATGCGGAGTACGCCCGTAGCGTCTACGTCCGCCGTGAATTCAGGAGCGTCAAAGCTCACTTGCACGTGGCTCTGCGCCGCCAGGTTATACACCTCGTCGGGCTTCACCCGGTTCATTACTTGCAGGATGCTCATCGAGTCTCCCAAGTCCGCGTAGTGCAGGTGAAAGTTCGGATGACCTTCCAGGTGGGCGATGCGCTCTCTGTAGTCCACCGACGAGCGGCGTATCGTGCCGTGCACGTCATAGCCTTTGTCCAATAAAAACTCTGCCAGGAACGAGCCGTCCTGGCCCGTAATGCCTGTGATAAGGGCTGTTTTCATTTTCGTTTTATGCATTAAATGTGAATTTGAGTTTTGTCCATGCCACCTCGCATAGCTTATACGGGTAACGCAATCCCAGAAACAACAGGTTGGAATATACCTTGTTCTGCCGCAACGCCCGCAGGTGGTCTCTCATGATTTGCTTGTGACTGCGCAGTCCAGAAGAGGAAGCCCCGCCCGTGCGCATGGTCACGAAGTCCAATGGAATATACCGCGTGCTGATGCGATGCACGAAGAGCAGGCGCAGCAAGTTCTCGAAGTCCGCCGCCACCTTATAGGAAAGGTCGAACCCGCCATATCTTTCATAAACCGAACGGCGACAATAAAACGACGGATGGGCAGGCATAAAGCCGAACCGCATCCAGCGGCGATGAAACGGACGGGAAGTATAGTAGCGCACGCACTTGCCCAACTGGCCGTCCTTCACGTAGTGCACGTCTCCATACACCGCGTCTATCGTCCTGTCCGCCATCATCATGGCCACTTCCGTCAGCACTTCGGATGAGGTATAGAAGTCGTCGCTGTTCAGTATCCCCACCACTTCGCCCGTGGCCAGGGCAATCCCCTTGTTCATCGCGTCATAGATGCCCCTGTCCCGCTCGCTTATCCAGCGCAGCCGGCCGACATATCTCGGCTCGTATTCCTTGACGATGTCCAGCGTGTTGTCGCTAGACCCACCATCAATGATGAGGTGCTCAAAGTCCCCGTAGGTCTGCCCCAGCACACTCTCCAGCGTATCCCGCAGCGTCTTCCCGCTATTATAAGTAGCGGTGATTATCGAAATCCTCATGACTTGATACTATTTGTTTTACCATCTTCCATGAAATCGTTCAGCGCATTAAACGATTTTGGCCAAAAATCGTTCACTGCATTAAGCGATTTTGGTGGAAAATCGCTTACTATAGAAAGCTTTTTTGTATCTTTGTACCCACATAAACAATACATTTCTATGGAGGCCTTATTCAAAAAACACAGAATGCTCATTTCTCAAGTCAGCTTAGAGATTGTCCGCGAGATAGCCCATGCCATTTCATGGGAAAAGCCATTAGTAGCCATACGAGGCTCCAGAGGCGTGGGCAAGACCACCTTGATGCGCCAATACATCCGCACCCATTATGGGACAACAGCCGGAGAAGCACTGTATTGCGTCATGGACAGCATGTATTTCACCAATCACTCCTTGCTCGACCTGAGCGAGAACTTCCACCAAATGGGAGGCAAGCACCTTTTCTTGGACGAGGTGCATAAATACCCCAACTGGAGCAAAGAAATAAAGGAAATCAACGACCTCTACCCCGACTTGAAGATAACCTTCACAGGGTCTTCGCTGCTCCAGATACTCAACGCCGATGCCGACCTCTCGCGCAGAGTCCTTTCCTATACCATGGAAGGGCTGTCGTTTCGTGAGTACATGCATTTCTATCATCATATCGAGATACCCGTTTATCCTCTGGAGGAAATCCTTGCCAACGCTGACCAGATTTGTGACCAAGTAAATGCTGTATGCCATCCCTTGAAGATGTTTGAGGAATACGTTCGTGTAGGCTACTATCCTTTTTACGATGGTGATGAGACAGAATATTACAGCCGAATAGAGAATATCGTTTCCTTTATCATCGACCAAGAGATGGTTCAGTTTTGTGGAATAGCCCCCGCCTATACCCGCAGGCTAAAAGCCATGTTGCTATACTTAGCGGCCAACATCCCCTACGAGGTGAACATCTCAAAACTGGCTTCTTATCTTGAGCTCAACAAAAACACGGTGTTAGGCTATCTGTCCTATATGCAGAAAGCGGAACTGCTCCATTTGCTTTACTCCGACAACAAGTCTGTGACCAAGATGCAGAAGCCCGACAAGATTTACCTGCATAACACCAACATGCTGTGTGCATTGTCATCGGATATCAAGATTGGAACCATCAGGGAATGCTTTGCGGTCAACCAGCTAGCGGTAAAACATGCGGTGGAATACGGAAAGATCCAAGGCGACTTCAAGGTAGATGGCCGATGGACATTCGAGGTAGGCGGACAAGACAAATCTTTCGCCCAAATAGCGGACTTACCCGACTCCTTCGTGCTTGCCGACTCCATGGAGTTCCCTGTAGGGAAGAAACTCCCATTATGGATGGTAGGACTTATTTATTGATTGTTTGTTCCAGACACTCATATATCAGTCATGCAATGACGGCAAATTAACAAAGAATCCCATGAAAAAGGTACTTACAAACGCTCACTCATAAACTCAAGAATTTATAACCCTTTCCCGAACTTTAACAGCTGGACTTCCTTGATAGACACCATATGTCTCCAAATCGCGACAAGCGACAGACCCTGCGCTCAGCACAGCATGGGTGTGAACTGTCACGCCTGGGCAAACCATCGATTGCGCCCCTATCCAGCTTCCATCTTCCAATGTGATTTCTCCTATTATCAAGTCAAAAGTCGATTTCTTATAATTATGGTTGCCACAAAGCAGCATTGCTCCTTGACTGATACACACGTTATTGCCAATCTTCACCTTGGCAAGATTGTCTATCCATACATTCTCGCCAATCCAAGAATAATCCCCCACTTCCAATAGCCATGGATATTTCACATTTACGCAAGGTTTGATGTTTACACCGATGCCGATTTTTGCGCCAAACAACCGTAACACTCGTACCTTCAAAGGCGAAATGGGCAACCACGAACTTTTCATCACAAGCGCATTGGTAAAGTACCATAGCAACCGTTTCCATGACGCTCCGGGTCTGTACCACGAATTGTCATAGTTTTTGATAAAAACCGTCTTCATATCCCCATCAATCTACGATGAAACTTGGTTTGTTGCCGTTGCCAGCCAGCCATTCATACAATTGTCGCATTTGCCAAGCTACTTGCGGAGCGGCATATTTCTGCCGTACAAGTTTGCGCCCTTTTTCACCCATTGCAAGAAGTTGCGCAACGGGCATATCAATAACCTGTTGCATCACCTCTGCTATATTATCGGGTGATCGTTCAATCCACCAGCCGCACCCCACGGCATTCAGTTCTTCCCAAGGCGTACCAAGGCTAGCCATGACTGGTGTGCCTATCGATAAAGATTCCGTGACAATCATACCAAAGTTTTCAAAGTCACTCGGCACGAACAGACATGACAGCTGCGCCAATTGCTCATATTTCTCACGTCCAGACACAAAACCATTGAACGTTACGTTCTTCAAGCCAAGACGACGGACTTCATTGCGTAAAAATTGCTCGTAAACATCGTCACCCTTGCCCATAATTACCAACTCGCAATCCTGCGGACGAGCCAGCTTGGCTATCCCATAAAGAAGATTCTCGACCTTCTTTCTGGGGTGCAACCTTCCGAGAAAGCCAAGCTTTCTCGGAAGGTTGCACCCCAGAAAAGTCGGTTTCATGAGTACTATCTCATCCAAATAATCGGGCAAGTTGGCGGGATTAGGTATAACAGCAACAAGTCCTTTATACCCGAAAGCACGCACATGTTCCATTTCGGCTTTACAGGTGACGTGTATACAATCAGCACGATCAATATCTTTGCGGAAACAAAGTTGTATTAATGGCCATTTCTTCCAATACGAGCGATGGAGCGCATCAGGATAGAGCATCCCGTGGGGCGTAATGATGTATGGCCTGCTCCTGTGCTGCGCCGTTACGCAAGTAATATGGTTGCAATACATCCACAACCCGTTGGTGTGATACAGGTCGTAATCATGACTCTTTAGATATCGAGCAATTCCCCTTGAATACTCGTAAGGAGTAACCACATCGTTTGGCAATGCCTTAATCCAACTTTCTCCTTTTCCCATCAACTTGTCGGCCGAATTTCTTACCTCCAAAGTCAGCAAGTCGAGCGGGAAGCCAATGCCATGCATCGCCGAAATCAAATCATACGTGCAAGTGGCTATGCCACCATATAATCTACCAAAACCAGCAATAGTCTGTAATACTTTCATGTGTGTTCAATGAGCTTGCTATAGAAAGCTTTTTTGTATCTCTGCGATTAACAAGTACATCAATCAGTCAAAACATTTCGAGACATATGTTTTCTTTTATTCTATTAAATCACATATTATTGTTTCATAATCACTTTATCTAGTATTTCTATCTGATAATACGGATTAAATTTCTCATCTATTATTCGGTAACAACAAGAATGTACATCCATGTCTCTCACTTTGCTATTCGTCTGGTCAATCCATTTCTTTATTGTTTCTGATAAAGAAAAGACATCGTTATAATTGAAAAACATTCCATTTACACCATCTTCTATTGCTTCAAATTCGGGCATTTGTTTTGGAAAGTCATTATGGGTAATAACAGGACATCCGAAAGATAATGAATGTATTGCTGTTAATCCCACATTGCCTGGTGATACGCAAACTGTCGCATTAAACAATAATTCTCCAATCTTTTGCTCATCATAACAAGAGCCATAAAGCCAAACAAAATCATTTAGTCCTCTTTCTGTAATAGCCTTACGCATATTAAATTCAGGCATTTCGCCTCCGACCAAAGTCAAATTTACAAACAATTTATCATTCTGAAGAATTTTCATCGCATCAAGAATCATATCTATGCGTTTGACCTTTGTCAATCTACCCACGAATATTAAGTTCGGAAAATCATTTATGAAATGATTGCGATATACATTTGTATGTTGAAGCTTTTTTCTTATTTGAAGTTGCTTGTCATAATCTAACGAATTTGCTATTACAAATAATTTATTCTCTTTAAACCCAGCCTTTGTCATTTGCTCTTTAGCGTATTCACCATACAGGAATATTCCTGTAGATAAGCAAAAATACAGGCTCTTCACTTGACGCTTCACCCACCCCTCTCTACCATACCAGCCATGAGTCCATAGATATGTTTTTTTCCCAAGTATCTTGCAAAATAAGAGAACAATCCAGGTCGACAAACATTGAAAATCCCCTGTTATAAGATAATTATTATAAGATTTAAATGGCAAGGAAATAGCCCCGGATTGCCATGTAACAGAGCCGAACAATCTATGATTTTTCAAGGTTCTCCTGTAACCTTTTAACGAATTATAGTCCATCCGTTTTAAATTACCAGAGGAATCTCCAATATAGAAATCAGCTTTCAGTTTTTGATCAATAAGCTGATATATTGACAAGCGATAATGTGCAGCAAAATTAAATATACAACAAAGTTTCGTTGTTTTATTTTTCTTCATTACATTTCAAATTAAATGACTCTTCTACGTTATTTCTTGTATTTAACCCCAACATTGAAATAGCAACGATTCCCATAGACAATTGAATCGTCTGATAAAACGAGCCTGAAGAAAGACATCCCAGATAACTTTGGAAAGTCAATATTATAATCCAGGCATAATTTATATTATATGATAAAGAGTAGTATAAAGCTTTAAGTACGGTAAAATAGAGCGTTAAAATAAGCACTACCCCAATTATACCTCCTGCTATAGCTGCGTCCAATATTATATTATGAGAATACATGGGATAAGCAGGAGTCCCAATATAATAAGCAAAATATTTTCCCAGTATAAGATTATTAAACCATATATGTAATGCGTCAGAATAAGCTTGCTCACGGCCACTTAAATCCCCTTTCTCTATCGTATTGACCAATCTTCTATTCAGTGTAGGGGAAATATCATCTATAAGTTCCATTAAGAAATCTCGAAAGATATATAAGCATAATGCCATTGCGGTTAATATCAATATGACATAAATAAATTGCTTACTTTTAAATGCAACTATCAGAGAAATAGCTATGACCAAAGAAAACAAAGGGCCTCTACTGCCAGCACGTAATAAAACAAAGATACCCAACAAAAACAATAGGATGGAAAGCCATTTATTGAAATCTGTTCTATAACGGTATATATAAAAAGAGAGAAGTGCCAAGCTAACCCCACAATACCCAAAGGTAATCGTATTTAAAGCAAGACCACCATCTACTCGACCACTGGAATTAACTATGAGTGAATTATACAACAGAGCTTTATTAAAAAGCATGCTGCTAACAGCAATTATAACAAAAGCGATGATAGACCACTTAAACGCTTTATGATAATCTACCATATTCCAAGTCTTCGCAAAGGCAATAACAGGTGGTAGCGTTATCAAATACATAAAAGTCAGCACTTTTTCTTTACCAGGTTCTGAAATCTCAAATGAATATTGAAGATAGAAATCTATTACCAACCTGACGGTCAGCAATATCCAATAAGCCCAAAGACAATTAATGACAGGCTTTTGGAATGTGATGGGTTTCTTTACACCAAATATTAAAAATAAAGCCAAGCACAAAACCACAAACCTATATGGCACAGTAATAAATTGTGACCCCTTCATTGCATTCATAAGAGGTGAGCACAAAGCTGTCACGAGTTGATAGCCGGCAAATGCTAAAACAAAGTTTAAAGTTGATAGATTTACATATAACTTTGATGCCGACTCATCTATAACCGCTGATTTACTTATCATACTCTTCTAATAATTTAGAAACACAAGAAGCTAAATTATAACGTTCTTGAATACGCCGTTGCAACTGAGGCTGAAACGCATTTTCACTTAACGCTTTCAGTACAGCTTTCCCAATATCATCGACGCTATAAGGATTAACAACATATGCCATATAATTTCCCTTGTCATCAAGATAATATTCCTTGGGACCACCTTTACACGTTACGACTATGTCACAACCATAACTTGCAGCTTCTACTGCAACCATGCCAACTCCTTCGTCTATACTTGGAAGGGCAAAAACCTTAGCTCGGCTATATAAATCTATCAACTGGGCATCATCTATTCTGCCTAAATAGGTGATATTTTTATTATGCAGCAATTCCTTTATTTGAGAATATGTAGATTCTTGTGAATTCATACCACCAGCCAACACTAATTTAAAATTATATTTGATTGCTGCTTTCATCAGTCTTATTACATTTTTCCTACCTGCTGTTAGGACGCTTACATGTAAAACAAAGCTTTCTTTTGATGGATAACTATGGCACACAGGTATTCGAAACGATAAAGGTATTAGTGATATCTGTTCTTTAGGAACGCCATAAGACTGCTCAACATATTGCCATTCATATCTGCTTCTGACAAACCATCTTGAAATAAAGGTTTTTGATTCCCGTATAGCATAATTAACAGAATATAAACGCATCTTTTTGCACCCCCAATGAGATGCCATTTGGTATTTCCGAACACTTTCTATGGTATCGATAATAGGTGAAAATACGATTTTTTTACAACGTGGATGCAATGAATTCAACAAGCCATAAATCCCAATATCAGCCCCTATCAGATGTACCGCATCAAAACTTTGCCAATCTATTTTGTCCCATGGATTTATCTTTATCACCTCTATACCTTGACGTAGCAATTCATCAGCCCACATCTCTGCTTGCATACGAATACCATTATATGGGTTGGCACACAATCCCGTGTTTATAAGAAAACCTATTTTTTTCTTTTTCATATTAATTACTTTTCACCCAAGAACAACAACTTTGTTAACTTTCTACTTTTAAGCAGTTTGATTATAAGCATAATCACTTCGCACACTACAAATGAAATAAGACAACAAATTGCATACTGCGACACTAGCCCCTCCATAATATTATTATCGTAAAGTTTAAAATTATATGGATAAAAGACAAATCTCATCAGAAAAACATGTATTACATATAACCCTAATGAATTTTGTCCCCAACGGACAATCACATCTTTACATATGGTTATTGTATATGCCCTTTTAATTAAATGGTAAGCAACCGGAACTGTAGCCAACATAAGGATATACTTGCTATGAAACGAAGGCATTTCCACTGTGCTAGAAAGAAGCGAAGGCATATAGGCACAAATTACTAAAACAGAAACAAGCAATATCGCCAAAGTGTTTTCTTTAAATTGTGCATTGTACTTCCTGAAACACATACCGATAAAGAAAAAGGCCAATTGAAGAGAAAATTGCTGATTTTTGAAAACAGGACCAGGCAAATAATCATAGAACAAGTACATTATAATACATGAGCCAATTATAACTATTGGCATCCCGCTTAAAAAAAAGCGGGTTGCCAAGTTAATATATAGTGAGCAGAAGAAAATGCACCAAAGAAACCAGGCAAAAGTGATAAAATGATACAAAGGTTTTACATTAACAACACCATTTACAGCAATTAGATAAGAAAAATGCTCCCAATCTATAGGTATAATCAACAATCCTAATAATACAAAAGAGAACTGGGGCAAGAGTAGGCGCAAAAATTGCTTCTTCAGAAGAGATAGAAACGAGATGTCTGTCGGATTCCGGAAAAAATATCCACTAATCAGTACAAACAATGGCATATGAAAAGAATGGATTGACTTCCATAACGGATCATAAATTGGTATTACATTTTCAACAAAAACAAGTGAATGACCTAATATCACCAAATATATAAGTATTCCTTTGAGATAATCAAAGGACAAGTCTCTTTCTCTCATAATATTATATGTTTTTGTTTATAAAATCCATCGACTCTTTCTTCAATTTACGCAACTTGCTATCAACTGCTTCATAATCTATTGGAAGAATCTTAGTATCTACTTTATAGTTTTCTACATTATATATCAACCTGTCTTGAATGTTGAGCAATTTCAACAAAGACTCAAATCGAGTCATACCTCTATGACGATTTCCTATTACCAAGAACTGTTTATGGAAAAGGATGCAAAACACCATACCATGAAAAGAATCGACAATTACAAAATCCGCATCTCTTATTCCTGACAACCAATATTCAAGAGGTCTATATCTATGAACTCTACTTTTCCTGTTGTCCACATATAGGGAGACCATTTCATCCAGCTGCATTTTCACAGCCATCTTTTTGATGAAATTTTCCTTATTTTCATCTAAATCTAATATGTAGGTTGATAACACCTTTCCTTCTTTAATCAGCCTACGAGGAGCTAATGAATTGTAATCAGCAATATCTACCAACATAGTTGGGTCTAATACTTGTACGGCATTAACATGCAAGATATCTCTACAAATAGAGACCCCGCTATCTTCCCTTACCGATATACCCGTGAAACGAGATAATAGCATTGAAGCATGTTCAGCTTCTTCTTTTGTGCCAGACCAGTAATCATATCCAAAAGAAGCTGCGTAGGAGAATTTTTGCACTTTGTCTTTTTCATCAAAGTCTACAAAAAAATTAAATCCAACTCCTCTTGTACTCACAAATCGCCACACCTGATCGCTACCAACTATTATTGTTTGCAGCGAATAATCTTCTATGACAGATTTAATTTGTTCAGAGCTTCTATATAATTTGGTCTTCTTTATGTTTTTACAAAAAAACGAATATAAAGACTTGCATAATACATGATAATACAAAAATCGTTTAATGCGGGCAAGAATATTACTATTAGCAGGAACCAAATCCCATTTTCGGTAAATCAATATTGGATCATTGCCCAGTTTAGACACAATTCTTTGCATTGCCCAAACCTGTAACAGCCAACCATAATTGGGGGTGAAAGGTAGTGTTATAATACCTATTCGCTTTTTATTCCGCATAACTTCTTTAAAAAATTTGATATCTTAAGTACTATTGCGATTCTTATTAGCATAAAGCGTACTTTCTCTTTAAAAGAAGGCTTGCCATACAAATCAATACTACGAAACACCGATGTTTCACTCATTGATTTCATAAACTTATTTCTATTATCTGGTTTACGGGTACTTTTAAAATAGCAACGATTTGAAACTATCACATTTTCTATGGTTTCATCCAATTTATCAATCAATGGTATATCTATAAAATTATACCCTTTAATGTTATTGATTATTACAGCACATACTCCCTTATCATCATTAAAGACATTACTATTTCCCCAAAAATCAGCGAGCGTAATATCACTTCCACTTTTTTGTTTTTTAAAGGCACAACTATAACAAGAAGGTCTTAAATATACATTGCTCAGAAATCCTCTAAGGTATTCATTTTTAGTCATAGGAGAACAGGAGCAAAACTGAATTTTTTCTCCACTCCCGTTGGTCGTGGAGAGGGTGAGAGCAAAACTGAATTTTTTCCATCCCATCGTCTTATCCCTGAAAGAGATGCCCTCTACGAGGACATCCTCTTCATGGATAGGGTGAGACAAAACTGAATTTTTTCGGTCGCACTGACGTGCGACTTCTTCTTTCAGATACCTTCTCCATACCATCGGGCTTGGCACTCCATGACAAATAAAGTCAACCGTCAGCAAATTATCATATTCTTTGCGAAGGTAATTCTGCAAGCCTGCTATTTGGCAAGGAGTTCCACTAAAAAGAACCTTACGCCTTGCCTTCAAGAATCGTTCCGCTTCCTGATATGTGTTTTCTATCCGGCTTTGTACATACTTAGAGCCACGGAAAGCGGCTAATCCTTCCATCGTTTCCGCATAATCGTGTTTTACTTGCCATTGTTCATCAAATCGCGCTCCAAACACGACTCCCCCTTGCTTGATGACCTGCTCGGCCAATGCCGTGAATATTCCACCAGAAGAACTTTGCTGCCGAACCTCTTCATCCTTATTGATGGCCGCATAAACCTTTAATGGCTTACGCTCCGTGCCGTGATTCGAGACAGGACATATTTTTTCACACAAATGGCAATCAATGCAATTTTCAGTATCAACACGAGGATACAAAAAGCCCTCGTTATCTTCTTGCATTGTAATACATTGCTTGGGGCAAATTTGTGCGCACGCATTACAACCACAACAATCTTGTTTCTGAGTTATTGAAATCATTTCCCCGTATATTTGTGATAAAATTTCCGCAAAGGAGACGCAAATAAAGAGCGTTCATAGCTGTTCATCCCCGTAAACCAGAACAGGGTGATATAAACGACAGAGAATATCGCTATGGATATAATCAATGGAAAAACTTGGTGTATCGCAATATGCCGTAATATCCACCAACCCATCAATCCCAAGCACAAGGGAGATATGGACATCTTTGCGATGGATTTCCAGAACTGCGGAATGTCAATATGGATTTTCTTATAATAGTAAATATTCATCGCGATAATTTGACCTGCGACCAAAGCCGTGGATGTGCCGATTGCGCAACCTATGCCACCATACAATTTAGAGAGCGGGATGGATATTCCCAAACTGCAAAAAGCAATGATTACATAAAGCACAGAGCGAAACTTCATCTGGTTCCTCGCTTGCAAAATCGTAATCCCTAAATTTTGAATCAGGGGAACCGTCAATGGGATAAAGAAAAGTAAAGCTATGGCATACGCATCTTCATAGCCTGCCCCTGCCCATAAGACAATGAACGATTTACCAAACAGGATAAAGCCTGTCAGTATAAAAGCCATGATGATATATTGAATGCGCCCAGTGCGTATAAACAAATCAGATATTGCTTTCTCATCATTCTCTTGCGTAACCATTTTTGTTACCTTGGGAAGAAACAGCCCAGAAATGGCCGTACTAAAGCTTAAATAAATATGCTGTAGCTGAATCGCAATGGCATATACCGCAACCGCGGTCGCACCCGCAAATATGCCCAAAACGAATTGCCCTGTACTCCAATAAATACGATCCATAATCGCATTAAGGAAAATCCAAAAAGAATAGACGGCTACTTCTCTGAAAAAATCAAATTTAAAACAAGCGAACTTGACTTTTATTCCTATTTTATATTTGCAGTACCAGGCATTCATGCACAAAGTAGCAATATTAAATATCGTAATCACCACTACCATGGCAATCGCCTTATAGCCCATATACAGGAGAAGTATCATCACTAACGGATTGAGCAGGATGCGAGCTATGTTTACGACTTTTTGAAAAACGAAGTTTTCATAGGCGGTAATGATTGCTCCCCATATACTCATAGGAAAGGTAAATGCCACATTAAAAACCATCAGTAACATCATGACTCGGATTTTACTCAAATCCTCATCTGTCATTGTCACATCAAAAAGATTATCCACATTAAAATATAATCCTAATCCGATAAGGAAAGCGACTATTCCTATTCCACAATATAGCAAGAAAAACATTCCGAACATTTCATATTGCTCTTTCTGTTTCCCTTCTGCCCGAAATTTAGCGGTATAACGCACAATTGCGTTTGCAAATCCCAAATCAAGTACCGTCAAATAAGCGACAACTGATGACACCAGTGAATACAGGCCAAACTCGTTTTGCCCCAACATTCGGAGCATGAACGGCGTATAAACCAAGCCGACAATATTGTTCAGGGCAATGCCTATATAAGACAATACCGCTCCAGCTTTTAATTGATTAACTGGCATGAATCACTTATGAATATTAAGTTCTAGGGGATTAATCTCATGTGGCTTCGCCAGCCAATGGGGATATAAGTAATCTGCAAGAGGAAAATCTAATATGCCCACTGGTTTACACACTTCGGCATATTGCAAGAATATTTCTACAAATATTTCTTAGCTATATATTTTTTGCAAAGCAAATTCTTGCAATTTTTACCTGTATAAAGTTTGGGGCGTTTTACATCTTTAGGATAAAGTTCCTTTTTTTTAAGGAATTTAGCAGCACGTTTGTCTTGCGTACATATTATTTGACATCGACCTACAATAGTCATGGCTATAAGATGAGGATCATCGAAATCAGGGTTAGCTTCTATACTTTTTATTCTATTCTCTTCTCCATCTACCACGCTATTATCGAGTTGAATAACTTTCCCTCTTTTATTCAGTTCTAATATCAATTTCATGTATTTACCCGCTTTTTTCATTTCTTCCAGGTATTTTGTACCTCCACACATAAGTTTCCCTTCCTTATTTAGTACCCAATCACGTGCAGGCGAGAACTCTTGGTTAGCTTTATCAAAAAAACACCCAAAACAATTTGTATCTACTATTAAACACATAATCTCAAATTTGTAAAAGCTCAAGTTCCTCTTCCAAGAAAAAATGCCGAAAAGTTTCTGGCTGTGCACCATACTTCCCATCAGAAAGAATTTTTATAGGCGTTACTTTTGTCCCCTGTAATGTTCGTTCAAAAAAAAGAACCTGAGAAGAGGGCTTGATCTCCCCATTATTGTCTTTTTTCAATTGAAGTCGAAATCTATCAATAGTATAATCGCTATGCGTTTCAATTAAAAATTTATTCCGACTATGAAAAAATGATTCATATATAAATTGCCCAAATGCAGCTTGCGCTTTTGGATGAAGATGTACTTCTGGCTGTTGTATAGAAAACACTGTATCTTTTCCTATTAGAATATCAACTACTAGCGGCAATACCTGTGAAACTCCATATCCGACATTGACAATATTAGCCACAATATCGCCATATTTTACAGACATTTTGAATGGAACAGTTTGACCTTTTCCCAATGTCTTTACTTGAATCTCATCATACAGTGAACTTTCACGCCCAAATGAATTAATTGCATCTATAATGTCCTGCTTACAATCTCTATAGATCCTATTCATTATTTCTGGTGTATGCTGCCCTTCTGAAGAGTATTTATGTACAATGCCCTCATAATACCTTTTCGCTTTTGCACGTATTGGCGCAAATCTGGAAAATTTGTCAATGCCTTTTACCCTCATCAAATTTAACTTATCAGAATTTCCTTGCATTTCGTTAAATTTAGATTCATGTAAAACATAATTACGAATCAACCAAAATGGCATTGAAATAGGGATTCTAAGTGTCTTTAACCTAATTTTAGAGGCCTCATCATCATGAACCCATTCTGCAAATTCTTGTATTTGGGAATTTGCAACATTGAAATTTACTATGTCAGATGAAGTAGATGAAAATTTAATTTTCATGTGTATTGCATTATACAAGCTTCTATAGCTCTTAAGCCGAGGTAATCCTTCATCATTAGAGTAGGAATATAGTTCGTATACAATTGTACTCTCGGAATCCCCAACAGATTCTTTACGTTCTATACCAATTTCGAAGGTCTTATTCCTACCTTTAAGTTTTTGATTCACGAGTTCATTAAAATATCCTAGACTATATTCTTCTCCGTTAAGGTCTGCATTATATTGAAATTGGGCACTGAATACAACCCCTAATACGTCAAGAACAGCGGTTTTCCCCGTACTATTCTCCCCTACTAAGAAATTCACATCTTCTATAGGTAAAAAGGTGTCGACGAAACCTTTATAGTTATTTAAATAAAGTCTTTTTATGCTCATATTATAATCTAAATTAATGCTCATTAAAATTGAAAACCATCCAATTCGGTTGTGTCCCTGTTTCAGAGAGGTAACGTCAAAAACAAAGTTGAATTCGTTTGGTGTTTATAGTTTGTTAGAACATATGCCGATGGTGAAAGGTATAAGTTTCCCACAGTCTCAGTTGCTTGCAACTATGCTAGGTGAAGAACTTCTTGAGGTGTTTCAGGATTGAGTACCCTTGCAGCTTGCAGGTTGGATACAACAGAATTATAGACGATGCCTGTTTTGGGCGCTTACTTGTGGTTCTTTTTATCTTTGATTCAAGATGCTCCTCTCTATAGCAGGAAGGGAGGCGACGAAGCTGTCAAAACGCGCTTTTCCCATACGTTTATAGAGCGCACGTCCTAACTCATATACTTTCGTCTGCAGTAACTCGGGCATATAGTTGGTTGGATGGGGTTCTTGTCAAATGCCCGCTTGGCATCTTTAGCCGTCTGAATGCCAAGGCCTATCATCGATTTCTCAGAACAGATTAACTGACTCCATGACGAAAACCGTGTATTTGGCCTATATTTTGAGGGTTACTGGAGGGTTTTGAAGTGAACTACTGATCACTTGCCTAGTGATCTACTGTTCACCCGCGAAGTGCTCTATTGATCACTCAAGAAGTGAACTATAGATCACTTGAAGTGGTGTCAGTTGAGCAGTTGAAGGTGTTTATTCTTCCATATCTGAAAGGATAATTTACTTATGCTCGTGTCTCAGCAAACCGCCAGGCTTTCGTAAGGGAAAATTTTATTCAGCGATCTTGCTTGCCGAGACGCAGGAACGCGTCTCTACATTTGGGCAATGACAGGTTATACGCGCAAGTTGAGATTCGCCGAACTCAAGTTAAAATACTATTCAGTCCCTGCGGAAGATGTCGCGGGTGTATACCTTTTCCTTTACGTCGTCCAGGCAAGCGTCATAGCGGTTGGCGATGATGGCCTGGCTCTGCGCCTTGAAGGTATTGAGGTCGTTCACCACCTTGGAGCCGAAGAACGTGCCGCCGTCCTCCAAGGTAGGCTCGTAGATGATGACCTCCGCGCCCTTGGCCTTCACTCGCTTCATCACGCCCTGTATCGAGGACTGGCGGAAGTTGTCCGAGTTGGACTTCATGGTCAGGCGGTATACGCCGATGACGCATTGCCTCTCTTCCGCGGGGCTGAAGTCGCCATGGTTGAAGTAGTCATAGTAGCCCGCCTTGCGCAGCACGCGGTCGGCAATGAAGTCCTTCCTCGTGCGGTTGCTCTCCACGATGGCCTGGATGAGGTTCTCGGGCACGTCGGCGTAGTTGGCCAACAGCTGCTTGGTGTCCTTCGGCAGGCAATAGCCACCGTAGCCGAAGGAGGGGTTGTTGTAGTGCGTGCCGATGCGGGGGTCGAGGCACACGCCGTTGATGATGGCTTGCGTGTCCAGTCCCTTCACCTCGGCGTAGGTGTCTAGCTCGTTGAAGTAGGAAACTCGCAGGGCGAGGTAGGTGTTGGCGAAGAGCTTCACGGCCTCGGCCTCCTTCATGCCCATGAAGAGGACGGGGATGTCCTCCTTGATGGCCCCTTCTTGCAATAACGAGGCGAAAGTCTTGGCGGCCTCCTTCATCTTTTCCACGTCTGTCACCGCCTGGATGGCCTTGTTCTCCTCCTCGAACTCGGGACGGTGGATAATCTTCGGATAGCCCACGATGACGCGGCTAGGATAGAGGTTGTCGTAGAGCGCCTTGCTCTCCCTGAGAAACTCGGGGGAGAAGAGCAGGTTGAACCGCCTCACTCCCTTTTGGGCATATTTCTGGTAGAGACTTCTCGTGTATCCCACGGGGATGGTGCTCTTGATGACCATCACCGCCTCGGGATTCACCTCCAATACCAAGTCTATGACTTCCTCCACGTGGCTTGTGTCGAAGTAGTTCTTCACGGGGTCATAATTCGTTGGTGCCGCTATCACCACGAAGTCCGCATCCTTATAGGCTTTTGCGCCATCCAAGGTAGCGGTGAGGGTCAGCGGCTTTTCCGCCAGGTACTTCTCGATATACTCGTCCTGGATGGGCGACTTGCGACGGTTGATGAGGTTTACCTTCTCGGGTATCACGTCCACCGCTGTCACTTGGTGATGCTGGCTGAGCAGCGTGGCGATGGAGAGGCCCACGTAGCCCGTTCCGGCTACGGCTATCTTGATATCTTGGTTCATTATAAATATCTCAATTTTATTGCGAAGTTTATATATTATATTAATAATGTACGCGCGCAAGGCTACGTTCTATCTTGCTAGGGAGACGCGGCACGCCACGTCTCTACTGTTTTTATGGATATACCGGAAAGCGGTAATTAATCGCGAGATGGAAGGTGGGCCTGGAGGATTGATTGAAAGTCAGTACTACTGGAAAATCGGGCATCTTCGAAGCCTCCCATCATGCTAATTCACATTCAACGTCGAAAGTAAGCCATTCAAGCGTGAAAGAGCGTATATCGGGCATATACAGACATGCCGCACCATACCTTCCGCCATATTGTCTATATAGTCAAAAGCCCCGAAGTTCTCCAAAGAACATCTCGCCGCTATCTCCAACTTCTTTTCCCTCATAAACATCCACAGGCTTTTCATTCCGCCCTGCGTTCCCGCTTTCACCTCTATGGGCAATACTTGCTGGCCATAGTTTGTCACGAAATCTATCTCGGCAACGGAATTCTTGGCTTGCCGCTGCCAATAGTATAACTCATGCCTCATGTGAGGACTTTGATACCTAAGCAATTCCAAGCCTGTCATGTGCTCCGCCATAGGCCCCTTGTTTACCAAATCTACCGCACTGGCCGTCAAGACATGGGTAGTAATCTCATTCGCATTGCCCAAATCCATGTTCAACAGTCGCAACAGCAATCCCGTATCAAGAAGCAGTAACTTCCTATAGGCGGCATCTGACTCCCCGCCAAGTGGAAGACCATTGGCTGCCGTATGTGTCACGGGCACCAGGAGTCCTGCCATTACCAACAACTCTATCGCCTTCTTGATTTCATTTGTTTTATACCCTCCCCCTGTTTGCGTGTAAACGAACTTTTGGGAAGCCTGCACAGCGGCACTTCTCATGACGAGTCTTAACAGCATGGGGTCTACCCGTTTCTTGTATTTCGGGAAATCGTCCTCATAGCTCACCACAATATCATCCTGTATCTCTTGGCATTGCAAAAAGTCATGCGTAGTCGCCCATTTGGCTACCACCTCTGGCATTCCACCCACTAAGAGATAAGCGCGAACCAAATCCACCAGCTTGTTATGCAAAGGCGTGGAAAGGGGAAGAGCGGGTGTCGCTTGATCCCTGGCATCCATTAACAAACGCTCCCCATTTGCCTCCAGAAACTCATCAAAAGTCATGGGATACATAAACATGGAATGTATGCGCCCCACTCCGAACGTGGGCAATTCCGCCAAGGCAAATTCCAATAGGGAACCCGCTGCCACCACATGCAACTGGGACATGTCTTCCTTGAAAAAGCGCAGTGCCATGATGGCGTTGGGGCACGCTTGCACTTCGTCCAAAAACAGCAATGTCTTGCCTGGCTGTATAGGCTTGCCGCACATAGCCGCCATTTGAGACACTATGCGATGAACATCCAGATTCCCCTCAAAGAGCTCTTTATATTCCGCTTGCTTCTCAAAATTTATCTCTACATAACTTTCAAAGCACTCGCCAAGATGACGCACAGCGGTAGACTTTCCTACCTGACGTGCGCCTCGCAGCAGAACAGGCTTATGCGTCTCTTTCGATGCCCACTCCTGTAGGCTTTTGTCTATCATCCTCTTGTAGTACATGCTAATTCATTGAATTACAACGTACAAAGATAGGAAAAAGAAATTATCCAAGGAAATAATCGGGCGAAAAATGAAAAAATCCAAGGAAATAATTGGACGGAAAACGAAATTATCCAAGGAAATAATCCTTTTCTTCCGCATTTTCTGCCTGGCGAATAGGCCTCACGCTTTCCACCGCAAGGCCTGACGCAAGACATTGAGTCGGTGGAGATCGGTGCCCACATAGTCGTACATGTCCATTTTCCGTAAGGCGATGGCTCGCTTCTGGGCTTCCTTGCCATAAAGGCCGTAGAGGGAGAACTGATTGAGCTGGAACTTCACGCCCATACCTTTCAACTGCCGATAGGCATGGTCTGTCATGTAGAGATAGCGTTCGGGATGGGCCAAGACGGGATGGTAACCCTTGGCCTGCACCCGCTGGAGAATATCACGCATGCCCATGGGAGGACTGAAATAGCTGGTTTCCACCAGCAGGTGGTCACCATTCGGGCCGATGGGAAGCAGGTCGTTTTGTTCCAGCCGTTCCTCGAAGAGGCTGTCCAGCATGTTTTCCGCCGCCAGGTGGAGAGTGAGTTTCGGCGAGGCAGCAGTCTCTTCTGAGGAGACGCAAGAATGCGTCTCTACAACGTTGCTTGACGCAAGGGGGTGTGAGGTGGTCTTTTTTGCCGAGACGCAAGAATGCGTCCCTACAGCAGGATTGCCTGGAGCTTTCAGAAGATAGGCGGCTTGCAGTTCCTGGAAACGTTGTCGCAAATGGGCGGTGGTGTTGGGGATATCCTCCATGATATGGGGAGTGAGCCACACCTCACGAACACCCAGCCGTTCATATTCCTCCAAGACCCGCAGAGATTCCTCCAGGGTCTGTACACCATCGTCCACCCCTGGAAGAATATGGCTGTGCCAGTCGGTAAAGCCTTGGAAAAAACCACTTTCCTCCAGCGTCGGTCTCTTGCGAAAAGGCCACATGGTTTTCAAGCCGTTACTTATTTTTGGCCGTAATAGCTCTTGCCGCCATAATAGCCGTAATGGTAACCGTATTTATAGCCATAACGGTAGCCATAACGCCTGCCCGCTCCCTCCGTGCCGTTGAGTATCAACGCCATGTTCTTGAAACGCTTCTCGTCGTACATTTTCTGCAAGTCGGGCAGCATATCTCTTTCCAGCAGTCCGGCACGTACCACGAAGAGGGTGCGGTCGGCCAACTTCTCGATAATCTGCGTATCAGCCACGATGTCTATGGGCGGACAGTCTATGAAGATATAGTCGTATTGGTCGCGCAACTGGTCTATCAAGTCCTTGAAACGTGGCTCAGCCAACAACTCCGTGGGATTGGGAGGGATGGTGCCGGAAGGCAGGAGATGGAGATTGGGATTGGCGGGATTCTCGCGGATAAGGCTCCGCAGGTCGTCTTCACGCATTCCCAGGTAATCGCTCAATCCCTTGGCAAGAGAATCCAGATAGGCGGAAGCCGAACCATGGCGCAGGTCGCCGTCCACCACCAACACCCGCTTGCCCTTCAAGGCAAAAGTGGCGGCGGTATTCATGGTGAGGAAAGTCTTGCCGCTACCAGGATTGAACGAGGTATAGAGAATGACACTGGCCTTTCCCGTTTTATTGGTTTCGAGCATGAACTCCAAATTGGTGCGCAACACACGGAAAGCCTCGTTGACGATATCACGGCTGCCCTGCTTGATGATGAGCGTCTTGGTCTCTGACTCTTCCTTACGCTTCCGCCGGCCAGCAGACACCAGGGGCACTTCTCCCACGAAAGGAAGGGACAGGTTTTCCAAATCCTTGCGTCCGCGCACCTTGGTGTTCATGTTCTCGCGGATGAATATGATGACCACGGGTATCAGGATGCCCAGGGCGATAGCCACCAGAAGGATGTTTTTCCTGACAGGCGCGGTGGGCGTGGAGTTGCCTGTAGGCGGCGTGATGACCCTCGTGTTGTAGGCCGTGAACGCCTGGGAAAGCTCGTTCTCCTCCCGTTTCTGCAAGAGGAAAAGGTAAAGGGCCTCTTTCACGGTCTGCTGACGCTCTACGGAAAGCAGGTACTTGCCCTGCGTGGGGTTGGCGGCAATGCGCTCCGTGGTTTGCCGCTCGCTCCGCAAGAAGGAGCGCAACTGGGTGTCCAATGCGGTGATATGGTTGTCGACGGAGGCAATGATGGCCTGCCGCATATCTTTCAGTGACTGATCCATGTCCGCCACCAGGGGATTCTTCTCGCTGCTGTTGGCCACTAGATCGTTGCGGCGCAACTGGGTAGTGTTATACTCCGCGATTTGCTGTTCGATAGCAGGGTTCTCGATGCCTGAGTTCGCGGGCAGCAGCTGGTTCTGGCTGGAGGCATTGGTCAAGTAGTTGCGGATATAGCGAGCCATGGAGAGCTGGGTGTTCAAGGCCAGGATTTGCTGGCTGGTCTCACTGCTCTGCGTCATGTACATATTGGCGGCCGCCTGCACGTCGGGCAAAAGATGCTGGCTCTTGTAGGAGGAGATGCTCTCGTCCACGTGTCCCAGTTCCTGCTCTATTACCCCGAGACGGTCGTTGATGAAAGCGGAGGTGCTGACAGCTATCTGGTTCTTGTCTTTTATCCAGTTCTCGTTGTAGACGGCGATGATGGTGTTCAGCACGTCTTCCGCCCGCTGCACGCAGACATCATTGAACGAGAGATTGATGACCGTGGACTTCTCGTCGTTCAAGGCTACCGAGAGATTGCCGCCGAAAGCCCGGGCGGCGGCTTGGTAACCTACACGGGTGACATAGACAGGCTCGTTTTCCGCGGCGACTCCCTTCACGGACTTGACGGCCAACCGTCCCACGGGAGTCTGAGCGGTGGCATTGAGCAGGACTACGGCTTCTCCGTCCACGTCTTCCCCGTTGCGGGTGAAATCCGTCAGTCTCACCTTTCCAGGTTGGTCGGGCTGAATGGTGAAGGTCACGTCATCATTATCGGGCAAATCGGCGAAAGTCACGACGTAGGGACAGGACTGTCCATAGAGCACCTCCTTATAGAAAGGACCGTCGGCATAATAGCTGATGTCCAGGCGCAACCGCTTCACCACGTCGAGCATCACCGAGGGGGACTGCAGGGACTGCATCTCGTTGTTGACATTGGCACTGGTCTGGAAAAGGTCGAAATCTCCCAGCACGCCCGCCGCGTCACCCATGGAATTGCCCTTGGAATCTTCCTTGATGAGCAGGGAAGCCGAACGGGTGTAGACGGGAGGAGTGGTCAAGAGATAGAAGACCGCCACGCCGAGGGCGACCGCCAAAGAGATGACAAACCAATACCACTTGCCAAGGCACAGATAGAAAAGGTCTTGGAGACGCAGGAAATCGTCGGCCTGCTTAGGTTTATTTGCCAGAGTGTTTTGTATAGCCACGTTATAACGAATGTTTAAGAATGAATCAATTGAAGATAAGGATGGCCACGGAGGTGAGCAACGAAGCCAACGATATCCAGAAAGAGGTGGAACGCACGTTGTTGCCATTGACAGTGGACTGGCGGGCCTTCATCTCGTTGGGCTCCACATAGACCACGTCATTCTGCTGGAGATAATAGGCGGGAGAGGTGTAGACATCCGCGCCCGAGGTGAGATTCAAGCCATAGGCTTTCTGCACCCCACCCTCTTGGCGCAGCACCATCACCTTGGAACGATTGCCATAGATGGTGAGGTCGCCCGCCATGCTCAACGCGTCGAGAATGGTGAGGCGGTCGCGATCGATACTGAAACGGCCAGGGTTGTTGACCTCGCCCAGCACGGAGACGCAGAGGTTGGCGAACTCCACGGTGACCACGGGGTCTTTCACCAGGTCACGCCGCATCAGTTCGTTTTTGATATGCTCCGCAATTTCCTCCCTTTTCAGTCCAGCCACCTGTATCTTGCCCAGCACGGGGAAATCTATTTCGCCCTTGGCATCCACGGTATAGGCGGAAACGCCCTGGCTGGTACCAGTGGTATTGCCGCTATTGCGCAGGGACTGGCCCAACTGACGGCTCATGATAGGCAAGTTGAACAGGTCGGTCAACTCCGGGTCACGGCTGTTGACGAGGATGGAAATCTTGTCTTCGGGTCTTACGGTAATCGCCTTTACCTCCGGGAGCGTTATGGCCGTCTCTCCAGGTTTCAAGTCCTGGAAGTAGACCACGTCCTTGGAAGTGCCGCAGGAACTGAGCAGGACAACGCATGCCAGTACCCAAAAGAGGCACACCACGGAAGAAATGCGGCACGCCAATGAGGAGACGCGGCACGCCACCGAGGAGACGCGGCACGCCACGTCTCTACGATGGATGAATGTTAAATCCATAAAATTATAGCTTTTCATTTTTACAATGTTTTCTGTGCGACTTTCAAACGATGTCTTTGGATGGCCTTGTTGATGCCCAGTTGCAGCAAGGTCCAGCAGACAATATCTATGACGAGGAGCCACGTGATGCCTACCACATCGAGCAGCAACCAATCCAACACGACAAAGAACAAAGCGACAAACAGGATGGTCACCATCACCAGGCGGGGACGCATGCCCGTGCGCAGCAACTTGTGGTGGAAATGGTTCTTATCGGGCAAGAAGGGATTCTTCTTTTCCCGCAGCCTGTGGAGCACCACGCGCACCACGTCGAACAAGGGAACAATCAAAGTGGAAAAAGCCAAGACCATATTGGAATGGGCGGCGGCCTCATCACATGTGCCCACCCGACTCAGATGAATGACCAGGAGGCTGATGATATAGCCTAATATCAGGCTGCCCGTGTCGCCCATGAATAACTTATGTCCACGGCGGGCGTTGCCAAACACGTTGTAGAACCAGAAGGGCACAATTACCCCGAAAGTGGAAAAGGTCAACAGGGCATAGACCTCATCTCCTGTCACCACGCAAATGACGCCCAGTACAAACAGCGCGATACAGCTCAGGCCTGAGGCCAGGCCGTCGATGCCGTCTATCAGATTGATGGCATTCGTGATATAAACCACCACGAACAGGGAGAGCAAGACACCTATCGCCTTGGGCAACTCCCAGATGCCGAACAAACCGCCAAGGGAGTTGAACCACTCGCCTGGCCACACAATCATCAGCGCAGCGATAATCTGCACCAAGAACTTATAGCGATAGCTGACACCTATCAGGTCATCGGCCACTCCTATCAGGAAGAGCATCATGCCTCCTACCGTAAAGAACAAAAACTCATTGACGGGCATATTGTCCATAGGATAGCCCGTGTAGAAGCGAACGCCCAACACAAAACAGGAGGAGATGAGTATCACCGGGAAAAAAGAGATGCCACCCAGACGGGGTATAGGGGTCTGGTGGACCTTGCGGTCATCCGGCATGTCGAACAAGCGTTTCTTATAGGATATCAACAGTATCTTGGGGATAATCACCATGCCAAGAACCAACGACAGCAAACAACTGCCCGTGAAAAAAACGTAGCTCATCATATCGTGCGTAGATTACAGGTGAGCAGCTTGCCTGATAAAACAATCAAATTTCTCATAACTCATACTGCGTGTTTATAGTAACTGGATATATTCGGGTTCCACTTCCACGGAGGCCATCAAAAGATGGGGAAGCTCCACCAGCAAACGCTTCACCTTGGAGCCGCGCACCGTCAGCAGATGGCCCTCATAGCCATCCAGCAAGCCGCCGATAATGCGTATCTTGCGGTGCAACATGTCTGCCGTGACTTCGTTGGGTTGGTAATACTGGGGACTCTCGGTAGACTCAACGGCATGGATAAAACGTTCCATATCCTGGGTTCTCACTACCATGGGCGTATGCCGCGCGCCAAAAATAAAACGATATTGCAAGGTAGGAGTATTTTCCACGATAGGGTCTAGCCGCTCGTGAGTTTCCTTGACGAAAAGCAGGTCTTGCATAAACGGCACTTCCATGTTTACCCGCTTGCCACGCACCATCACCAACCGACGCACCATCGGGGTGAAACATTCGATTTCCAATTCCCTGAACATCTTGTAAGCGGGTAACTTCGCGTTCCTCCGCTTAAGGTCACGCATCACAAACCATTGCCTCGCGGCCTCCTCCGTAGGATGACGATTGTCCGTGTTTCCCAAATGTTCTTCGTGCGTCATGCGTATTAAAAAGCTGTTTAGATGACAAGAGGTCACATTTTGAGTCCTGCAGGCATCTCATTCTTTCTGAAATACAAGCAGTTACGTTCGATCTCCCTAAAAGTTCAGGGTTGCCCCCTTCCTTCTCATATACCAACATCTGCCAGTGGGATATTATTCCCATTTGGTCTTTGACAGGGGAATCCCCCATCTTTTTTTTGTACATCTCTTTGGAAGAGAGGTACCATTTCATGAAACGAACAGCAAAAACTTCCTTTCTTCTATATTCAATAATAGAATCTGTTCAGGATAAACTTAACCGTCAAGACCCGCGCTTAAAATAGCGCGGGCTTGCAGGTTAACATCTATAGGGTTTGTCAATGTTACGCAACGACCCGCAAAAGAAATCGGGACGAAGGGAAAGGAGTATAATTGATTTCGCAAAAATAAGAAAAGGGCTTCGAAGAAGTCCAAAGATGCTTAACTGAGGATATATCGCCTTGAAGAGGTGAGATGCCTTCGGGCAGGCATGCCGCTTCACTCCGTTTGGGCTTCGAAGAAGTCCAGGCATGCTTAACCGCATGTACCTCGCCTCGAAGAGGTGAGGTGCTTGCGGACAAGACATACAGCCTTACCAGCTTAGGCCTCGAAGAGATCCAACACATAGCATAAGCGTAGACAAGACTGGCTTCAAGTCCCGCTGGAAACCGTTGGACCTCTTCGAGGCCTGCATAGAGCTGATATTACACATTATATATAATACGCGCGCGTGAAAGGCGGCTAAATAGCATTAATCACCATCCTGTTGGCATCATCAATGACTGTGTCATCCAATGAAGCCAAGTAAATGCGTGTGGTGCTTTCCGACCCATGCCCCATGGATTCGCAGATGACCGACAACGGCACATTCATGCTCCTCGCTATGCTGGCCCATCCATGCCTGGCGCAATACGTTGTCAACTTGATAGGGCATCCCACCATCTGCCCTATCAGCTTCAAGTGGTTGTTTACCCGATGTAAACCATTCAGGTATTGCCGCCGTTCGTCCCGCCCGGGCTTGCTGATAATAGGGAGCAAATAGGGTGAGCCAGGCACATGGTATCGGCGCACGATTTCCCCCATTTGCTTTTCCCACTTGATATAAAGCGGCTGATTGGTCTTCTGGCGATGGTAGTGCAAGTGGTCACCCAACAAATCCGACGTCTTGAGATAGGATAAATCCACAAACGACATACCACGCAAATAGAAGCTAAGCATGAAATAGTCTCGAGAGCGCGCCAAGGCCGGCAAGGAAGAGAGATCCAGCGTCTTGATTTTCTGGATAATGGCAGGCGATATGGCACGCTTGGCCGTTTTTCTCACCCCCGTATACACATGCTTGAAAAGAAAACGTTTCTCCTCCACCAGACCTTTCTCCACGGCCCGGTTGTAGACAGCGCGAAGATTGCGCATGTAAAAAGAGACGGTATTCAACTCCAATCCGCACTCCTCCAGCAAATAATATTCATATTCCTTGACCAAATCCGTGTCTATCTCCCGCCAACGGACATCACCTTTCTCTCCGCGGAAACGGAGAAGACTATTCAGCATGACCGTGTATGTTTCCGCCAACCGCACCTTTCCGATTTTACGGAGATGTCTCACCGTAGTGTTGAGAAACGCCCCCAACTTGGAACTGTCGTTACGCGGCTGTTTGTAAATGTCGGCTATTTGCGCCACGGTATAGGACTCGCAAGACTGCTGCAGGCGTGTGATGATATTCCTCAACCGCTCCACGTCTTTTCGCAAGCGGACTTGCACGCCCAGGAGATAATGCCGGCGTTCCGTCTCCTGAGGCGGGAGTCTCAATCCACCGTCTCCCCACTCATGGGAATAGACCTTGTAGCCCGTACCTATCTGTCGGGTCAAGCGGTCGTGAATCACTTGAAAATACAATGTACCCAGTTTCCCATTGACCTTCGAAGGTCGAAATTTCAGTTTTATGGAAGTCATAAGCTTAAGTATTAAGAGGTTAAACCCAAATCGGTCATTAGACCGCATGAAGTAACATTTCCGCTTGTAAGAAGGATGCTCTTCCGCCATCTTGCCCACTTCCGCCAGCGCCTTGCTCCCCGTCTTGGCTCGATGTAGCCCGCTACACCATCGCCAAACCGTGAAGCAACACGCAAGGCATAAGCGGACAATCTGACGAAAGTCTAATGACCGATTTGGGTTAAAAACTCGCGCTATCCAGAAAACTAACGTCCCATAAACGAAAAAGGCCATCCAACGGATGACCTTCAAAGGGGTAAGCGCACGCCGGCACTTCAATCTATCCACTCGCCTACTCAATGTCTTTCCTATGCCAAACGCGCATGACCTTGCGGCGCACCACGATGACATTGAGGACGGAAACCGCCAGGAAAAGAATGAGACCCGCCACTATGGAAGGCCACAGCCCGCCCGACTCCATCTGGGGGAAGAGCGTGGTGAGAATATCCATGTAATAGCCCCGGGCAACAGACAACAACGCCCAGGCCATAAAGAGGACAGCCACATTGAGCGCAATGGTCAGCACCTGATAGGGCATGGCCACACGAGCAGGACTATAGCCTATCAGCAACAGGTTCTCCAGCTTGGAGGCGTTCTTCTGCACCAGCAAGTAGACGCTCAGCATCAGGATATAAAAACTCAACACGGATATCACCAATCCCACGACCATTACCAGCGACACGACCATGCGCAGGAAATAGGTGGTCTTCTCGGCCGCCAACTTATCGCTTTCCACCTCGTAGCCTTTCTTTTCCAAATAGGTCGTGACACGCTCATCTGCGGGATTGCCCACTTGCACGATAAGCCTAGTGGACTTGGTCGGCTCGCCAGGGGCGAAACGGGCATTGCTCCAATCCATGAAAGACTGGGGCACCAATATGGTGTTGAGCCTATTGGAGAAGCCTATCACCTTACCATGGAAACGCTCCTCCTGTCCGTTACCCCTTATCAAGACACCCAAGTCTATCATGCCAAGCAGTCCCTCGCTAATCTTAGGCAAGGAGCGGGTCTGCGCGAAGCCGAAATTATACATGTTAATATAGGAACGGGGCAAGATGATAGGCACCCGTTTGTCACCAGGCTTGTATTCCCACTCCGACGAGGAGACATCCACGAAATCATCGGGCACGCTCTCAAAGAAAAAATCCGTCTTCATCAAGGGGATGCCATTGACGCTCAACGAGGCGTCTACCCGATAATTGGTGGAAGTGAACTTGCCCACACTCGTGACGAAAGGTTGGGCGGAAAGGTCATCTATCTCACTGCCAGAAAACTCGTGGCCACGCCCCGTAAAGACATCGGCTGTGCCCACGCGCTTGCTCAAGATAAGATAGTCGGCTTTCAGGAAGCTGTCCTTGGCCGTGAAAACGGGCAGGACATCGTGATAGAACTGGAAGCCCAGCAACACGATAAGCATGCCCACGAGATTGGCGAAAAAGAATCCCGCGAACTGCGGAACACTGATATGCTGCCTGAGGAGTTTCCAAACGAGTCTCATAAGCTTAGAGTTTTATCGTAATCCAACGCCATGTGCTTGCCGATGCTGGTGATGATGACACCCGCTCCCTGCTTCCTGGCCTCCTCCATCAACAATTCTCCCATCACCTTGGAATTATTGTCGTCCAAATGGCTGATAGGCTCATCGGCCAGGATGAAATCAAAGGGTTGCGCCAAGGCACGTATCAAGGCCACGCGCTGCTGCTGCCCAAAAGACATCAGCCCTATTTTGGAATCACGCTTGTCGGCGATGCCCAGCCGCTCAAACCAGTTCTCTATCTCCTTCGGGGACTTAAAACCCGTCAACTTGTTCTTGATCTCCACGTTTTCCATGGCCGTCAGTTCGGGGAAAAGGCGTAATTCCTGGAAAAGATGGCTGACATGAGTCTGGCGAATAGCCACCCAATCGGCCACGCGCAAACGGCTTGCCAGACGGTCGTCAAAATATAACTCGCCACTGTAATCATGCCTGTAGCCCAGCAAGTAACTGCAAAACGTGCTCTTACCCTTGCCGCTCTCGGCTTCCACCAAATAGAGATGCCCCTTGTGAAAGGTGACATCACGTTGCCAAACCGCTGACCCCAAGTCACCCGACTGAGCGAAAACATGGGGCACCAGGTTGTTTAACCTAATCGTTTCCATTTATCTCAGACAAAAAATGATAACTTCCAGCTCGCCAAAAAGGGGTTTCAGGCATTCCACCACAGTAGAAACCTCTGGTTGGTGAGCACTCCACTGGCGGAGATTAGCCGCCAAGACCATCCGTTTTCCCATAAGTTCGCTTCTGGCCTTGTCGTCCAGCGGGCGGGTAGAGGTAGACAACATGGACTTCGCTTCCACCGAATCACTGCCAGCGTAAAAACGCAGCCCGTCGCCTACACCAAAATAAAAATCCATGTCAGCTCCATGGACGCGGTAAGCATCGTTACCCCAACGGGTGATAGCCATGCCTGGAGGACACGACCGCATCCAATAATCCACGTCTGCCAACCAATCGCTCTGATCCAGCTTGGCTCCCATGGCCACCCTGGGGCTATCCCCAGAAAAACCAGTGAAAGCCAGAAGCATGTCGCCATCCACGCCGCGGATGATATTGTCTATGTCTATCACGGTATTGACACCCACCATCAACGCCCGCAAGGCCTTGTTGGCCTGCAGCAGGGGAAGGAATTGCCCGCCATCCACATTGACCAACAAGCATCCCAGCATATCGGGAGAAGCGGTAGACATATATGCATCGGTAATGGGGCGGAAAACTTGATTGGCCTCGCGCAAGGCCTCATCCACCCGCGGATTGAGGGAACTGGTGTTGCCCTCTATGCGTAACCAACCGTCCGAGCTAACCATGCGGGCCTCTATAATCACCTGGGAAGGGTCTGCGTCGCTGGGCAAACCCAAAGTAAAAGGAGCCACCAGCAAGTCGGGCAACGCCTCCGCCCTGGCCACCAAAGCCATGGGAGCCTGTATGGTATCCAATCGTTGGAAAAGCGGAGAAGTCTTCACGCCCTCTTCTTCTCCCGCATTTAGGTATCCAGCCAATTGTTGCCGCTTCCGCGCCTTGGCCTCTCCCACTACAGGGCCAATCACCATCAGCGCGTCATCGGTATAGCCCAGCAGCCACGAACCGCTGAGCGTGGTGAAATGGCAGTCGTCCCGTTCCGTGAGCGGCTCACATCGCCCCTTGGCTGCCAACCGCTCCAAGCAACCCTGCAAGTCACTGGCGCTGGACATCTTGGCGCATAAACCCAAATCTCCCTCGGGAGACTCAAACAGGAATACCTTGGCGCTAAAGTCTATGCCACAATCGGCTACATGGTCTATTCCTAGCACTTTCCTCAACACGTCAGCCTTTCCGTCGGCACCATTTTCCTCCATCAGGCGGGAAGCGTCTATGGACATCAGGGCCTTACTCTCCGACGGTATGGCATTGAGGTAATCGTCACCCGAACAAGCGGCGAGCGACAACAACAAAAGCGGCAGCATAAGCCACCTGCATATCTTACACATCATGGGGTTATTGTTTTCTCCTGGCCAGATTAGCCAACATCACCGCGGAAAGAGCGGCGGTCTCCGTGCGCAGCCTGCTGCTGCCCAAAGACACGGACACAAAACCATTATCCATAGCCAGCCGCACCTCGTCGGGCGTAAAATCACCCTCGGGGCCAATCATGACAGTCACGTCGGCGCAATCGCCAAAAGGCTGGCAAAGCTCGTCAAAAAGATCTTTCCTATCTATCTCCTCTATGCAATGACAAATGAACTTCTTTCCCTCACGGGGCTGGGTGACAAATTCCTTCAGACTTACCATGGACGATATCACGGGTTTCCAAGGCTTTCGGCTTTGCTTGGTGGCAGAAACGATAATCTTGTCGAGCCGCACGGTGCGCATCACCTTACGCTCCGAAAGCTTGCAATTGAGGAACGAGAGATGGTCGAAGCCTATCTCCGTGGCTTTCTCCGCCATCCACTCTACCCTATCCATCATCTTCGTGGGAGCCATGGCCAAATGAATCTGTCCATTCCAAGCCTGCTCCTGCGGCAATTCACGCCTTATCTCATACATGCAACGCTTGGTGGCGGCAATCGTCACCTCGGCTTCATAGAAAGTTCCCTTCCCGTCCATGAGGAACATCTCGTCTCCGCTCTTGAGCCTCAGCACACGCACCGCGTGCAGCGCTTCCTCCAGGGGAAGCTCTGTTTGGCTCTTCGCGTCAGGCACATAAAAGAATCTGGCTTCTTTCATCGTCAAAATAGGATTTATAGGTGTTGCTGTTAGATTTCAGGTTCTATCATATCGTCTCGCTCGCTTTTCTCCCTGGACTTCAGCTCGTCCCGTATTTTCGAGGCCAGCTCATAGTTTTCCGCCCGCACCGCGTCGTCAAGCAACGAACGGAGCACTTTCCCGTCTATCACATTCACGGGCATCGCCACGGAGAGCGCATTGGGTTTCCAGGGAGAGGATTGTCTGTCCATCAGCGTCTTATCCGCGTAGACAGGCAAATTGGCCACATAAGCCAAGAGAATGGCATCGCTGGCCCTGATGGGGAATCTCTGGCCTGTGGCGGTGCACACCAAATCCGTGAGGTATTCCCCTGCCATCAGGCCATTGATTTGTATCTCAAACTGGTCGGCGCCCATATCGCGCAGCACACGCCACATCACCTCGGGCAACCACTTCCTGCTGAATGAGGGACCACGATCCAGCCTCACGGACAATTGCTCCCTGACATTGTTGTCGCAAGTGATAACCAACGCACGGCACTCTATATCGTCCACCAAGGTCATCATGCCTATATGGGGCGACGTGCGCATGTTGGAAACGGCAGCCAGCCTCAGCTTTACCCTCATGGCCTCGCCTCCTTCCCCTCAGCGCGGAAGGCCAAGGCGAAACAAATGGCCACCACCAAGGCGTAAGCGGCAAAGATATACCAACAGGTCTGCCACTGGGTGACTCCATCGGAAGAAGTATAAGCGTTGACAACGGCTTGCGCCGAGAGCGTACCTACCGTAGCGCCAATGCCGTTGGTCATCAGGAAAAAGATGCCCTGGGCACTGGAACGCATCTCCGGATGGGTATTCTGGTCTACGTAAAGCGAGCCGGAGACATTGAAAAAGTCGAAAGCCACGCCATACACCAGCATGGAGAGCACGAAAAGCCATACGCCACTGCCTGGATTCCCCAAGCCGAAGAAACCGAAACGCAACACCCAAGCGAGCATGGCAATCAACATCACCGTCTTGATGCCGAAACGCTTCATGAAGAAAGGTATCAACAGAATGCAGCAAGTCTCACTGGCCTGGGAAAGAGATATCAGGATGTTGGCATGCTGTACGCCAAAGGTGTCCGCGTATTCCGGCACGCTGCCAAATGAGGTGATATAGGGGTTGGCATAGCCATTGGTAATCTGCAGGCTCACGCCCAGAAGCATGGAAAAAAGGAAGAAAATGGCCATCCGCTTTTGCTTGAACAAGGAAAACGCCTTCAGCCCGAAAGCATCCACCAGGGTGCGTTGGTCCTCGCTGGCCGACGTGGGGCAATGGGGAAGCGTGAAGGAATAGAGAAAGAGCAGCAATCCCACGCTGCCCGAAACCACAAACTGGTTTTGGCTAGACTGGAAGCCCATCAGGTCTGTGAACCACATCATGCAAATGAAACCTATGGTGCCAAATACGCGGATAGGCGGGAAATCCTTCACCGTATCCATGCCTACACGGGTCATGGAGGAATAAGCCACGGAATTGGAGAGTGCCAAAGTGGGCATATAGAACGCCACGCTCAACGTGTAAAGCGGGAATATCATGGAGTGCGCCCCCATTTCGCCTTGCCAAGCGGCCGCGAACATGAAAAGCGCGGCCAACAAATGGCAGGCCCCGAGCAAGCGCTGGGCAGGTATCCACCTGTCCGCGACGATGCCCATCAAGGCCGGCATGAAGATGGAGACCACTCCCTGGACAGCGTAAAACCACCCGATGTGGCTAGCCATATCGATGTTGACGAGGTAAGTGCCCATGGAAGTAAGATAGGCTCCCCACACCGCGAACTCCAAAAAGTTCATCACCGCCAAACGTATCTTCAAATTCATCGCGCCGTAATTTTTCACTATTAGAATATTTCTGCAAAGTTAAGCATTTTAATCGGATAATGCCGAGAAAACAAAAGAAAACTTGCGCCCGCCAACTTTATTTAACCCAAATTGATTTTTGGGCTTTGGACAGATTGCTCGCTTATGCCTCGTGACATGATACTAGTTTCAATGCCCCGCGAAACTAGTATCGTTGGCCTTCGAGACTAGTATCACAAGGCACCGAGACTAGTGTCGGTTTCAAACGCCTGTCCACAGCCCCCGCAAGCGGGCTAAGAGCGAACGTGCGAAAAGGGGTTTATAGGGGTGACGGAAAATAAGTTATTTTGCCAAGGAAAACAAGTTGTTTTGTCCAGGAAAACAAGTTAAATTCCTCACGAAAACAAGTTAAATTGATGAGCAAAACAAATTGTTTTGCCAACCCGCCTGCCGGCGATGCACACTTCACCACTGCCCGAAGGATTGCGAACCCAGCCAAGACGCAAGCGAGACAAATTCCTGGGCGGTCGGAACACTACGGGAATAGCCGTAATGAGGTGGGCTTCGAAGAAGTCCTTTTCTTTACGATAATCCCCGCAAAATCTCTACTGACCCTGAAAGAAGCCACACACAGGGCGGGAAAACCGCGAAATGGGGTAAAAAAGAAAAAGATTGATTGTCTCACGACAACCAATCTTTTATTAACCTTAATAATCTAATACCATGAAAAACACTCTGCAAAGATACGCATTCTTTTCGTATCAGCAATTCTTTCTGGCGAAAATGATTCGCTTTTTAGTATTCATTAAAGGAATGACCATTCCATTTAAATTTTCTTTGCGACAAAACGCGAGCCACAGCCTCCTTTTCTCCACTCGGCAGCAAAGGCGTGGAAAGCCTGAAAGTCAATGCGTCTTCATCAGGAGAAAGCGTGGCTTCCACCATCACGGGGTCTATCATTTGGACCAACTCCTGATACCGTTCCTCGGTCATAGAATCAGGACGGGAAACCAACTTGGCAGGCAACGCTTCCAAAAGACTATCCACCACCTGTTGCAGTTCCGTGAGAGGACGCCAGCTGGAATCATAGAAAGACAACTCGGACTCCTTGGCAGGCGCTTGCAATGTTTTCACTACGCAAATGAGAGAATCCACCCCATCGGCAGGCATGACACGCATCTGGAGCGTGGCGGATTGGCTGAGCGTGGCTTGCAAATAAACAGCGGTCAAGGTATCCAACACGGTTTCCCCTTGCAGCATGTTCGCCACTTTGGCCTCAAGGTTTTTCTCCTTCAGGTCTACACATTCCTCCCGTTGGGCTTCCGTCAAATAAGGCGAAAGCGTATCGGGCATCGCCAGCCAAGCGGCTTTAACCGACTGCGCATGCCCGCCCAGCGCAAAGCCCAGCAAGCAAACGCATAGCGTGAATATCCTTCTCATAGCGCAATTATATCATAATCACTTATCCCAAGTACTTCATGAGAATGCGGGCATAGCCGTTCTCACGCAACTTGATGATGCTCTTCTCCCTGATTTGGCGCACGCGCTCACGAGTGAGACCCAGCTCATCGCCTATCTCCTCAAGGCCTTTCTCATGGCAACCGATGCCATAACACTCGCGCACGATAATCGCCTCGCGCTCCTTGAGCACCTTGTTGAGCACGTTGTTCAACTCAAGGCTCATGGACTCAAAATCCACGTGCCTGTCCGTCCGGCTATCGTCACCCGAGGCCATCACGTCCGCCATGGAATTATCGTCATCCTCCCCGAAAGGAGCGTCAATACTCAAATGATGGGAATCGGCCTTGATGGCCACGTCTATCTTGGCCTCATCAATATCCGTTATCCTGCTCAATTCCTGCACGGAAGGCTTTCGCTGGTGCTCCTGCTCAAACTTGCTTATCTCGGCGTTAATCTTTGTGAGAGCCCCTACCTGGTTCAAAGGCAACCTCACGATACGGCTCTGCTCGGCGATAGCCTGCAAGATGCTCTGGCGTATCCACCACACCGCATAGGAAATGAACTTGAAGCCGCGCGTCTCGTCAAACTTCTCGGCGGCCTTCACCAGGCCAATGTTACCCTCGTCGATAAGGTCCGTAAGCGTAAGCCCTTGGTGCTGATACTGCTTCGCCACGGAAACCACGAAGCGCAAATTGGCCTTCACCAGTTTCTCCTTGGCGCGTTCAGCTTCTGGGCCGCCTTTCCTGATAGCTTGAGCCAGCTCTATTTCCTCGTCAATCGACACCATAGGCTCGCGGCTTATCTCCGCTAAGTATTTATCAAGTGCCTCACTGGAACGATTGGTAATGCTTTTGCTGATTTTTAGTTGCCTCATTCTCGAAATCTCTTTATCCTATTTTCATAAAAAAGCTACCTTTGCCTGCCAGCCTTTCGGCTAATCGGCGTGCAAAGGTAGTTATTTTAATCGAAATACGAACTATATTCCAGGAAAAAACGCACACTGCGCATTTATTTCCTTATTCCCGTTCCCGATTTAATGACGGAAATGGCGAGGGGGAAGCTATTTCTTCAACCACTTGTCGAGCCAAGAGAAGAAAGTGCGCTGCCACAAGATGCCATTCTGGGGCTGCAGTACCCAATGGTTTTCATCTGGGAAAATGAGCAACTCAGCGGGAATGCCCCTCATGCGAGCCGCATTGAACGCTCCCATGCCCTGATTGGCATTGATACGATAATCTTTCTCGCCATGAATGCAAAGAATAGGCGTATCCCACTTGTCAACAAACTTATGGGGACTATTGGCGTAGGTCCGACGGGCATTATCAGTAGCGTCGGAATTCCAATAAGCGTCATCATACTCCCAGTTGCTGAACCAAGCTTCCTCGGTATCCGTGTACATGCTTTCCAGGTTGAAAGCGCCGTCGTGGGCAATAAAGGCTTTGAAACGCTTGTCGTGATGGCCCGCCAAATAATAAACGGAAAAACCTCCGAAGCTGGCACCCACACATCCCAAGCGGTCTTTATCTACAAAGGGCAAATTAGCTACCGCGTCATCTATGGCGGAAAGATAGTCTTTCATGCACTGACCAGTCCAGTCACCGCTAATCTGCTCATTCCATTCACTGCCATAACCAGGCAAACCGCGGCGATTGGGGGCGATAATCACATAGCCATGAGCCGCCATGATCTGGAAATTCCATCGATAGCTCCAGAACTGGCTTACGGGGCTTTGGGGACCACCCTCGCAATAAAGCAAGGTAGGATACTTCTTGGTCTCATCAAAATGAGGGGGCAAAATCACCCACACTTGCTCTTGCTTACCATCGGTGGTGGTCACCCAACGTTCCTTCACCTCGCCCATTTGCAATTGGTCAAGAATATGCTTGTTCTCGAATGTGAGCTGTGTCACCTCGCTCTTCTTCTCCTTCTTGGAAGGTGTTACGACATAAAGGTCGTCGGGGCTGGACATACTGTGGCGGGTAACCAAAAGCTTCTTGCCCATCATCTGCAAAGAACCATAGTCATACACGCCGTCCGTCAACTGCATCACCTTGCCCTGCAAATTGGTTTGGTAAACATGGATGCAAGCGTGCCAACATCCCAGGAAATAAAGCGTCTTGGAGTCGGGTGCCCAGATAAAGGCATCCACGTTAGAATCAAAACTTTCGGTTACATAGGTTTTCTTGCCTGTAGACAACTCATAGACGCAAAGGCGATTGCGGTCGCTCTCATAGCCGTTGCGCGCCATGCTTTGCCAAGCGAGATACTTGCCATCGGGCGAGAAACTGGGATTGGTGTCATAACCCACATTGCAATCCTCTGCCTGCTTGTTGACCGCCTGGTCTTTCATGGACTTGGTAGCGTCGATGGCCGGCTCTTGATAGCCTTCAGGCTTGCAGAGGTTCTTCGTCTCGCGCGCGTGTATATTATATAGGTATATGTCCGCGTCAGTGGAGATGGCGTAAGCCACACCCTCCTTTTTCCTGCTCGTATAGGCAATAGTCTTGCTGTCAGGACTCCAAGCCAACTGCTCTATGCCCCCAAAAGGAGCCATGGGGCACTCATAGGGCTCGCCTTGCAAGATGTCCTCTCCCTCATCAACGCCTTCGGAAGTTACCTTGGCCAAGAAAGGATGAGGAATGCTCTCCACGTAATGGTCCCAATGGCGATAGTTCATATCGGTAACCAAGCGACCTGTAGCCTTGGGCAAGTCGGAGGGATTCTCTTTGATAGAGCCATGATAAGGGATGCTCTTGATCAATATGACCATCGTCTCGTCAGGAGAGAACAGGAATCCCTCTATATCTGTCTTGGAATGAGTAAGCTGCTTGCGGTCTGTACCATCAGCGTTCATGCTCCATAGCTGTCCATCCCGCAAAAAGGCGATACGCTTGCCATCTGCTATCCATACGGCAGAGGTCTCGCTCTGCGCATCTACCGTGAGTGCCTTTTGATTAGAGCCGTCAGCTGCCATTGTAAACAGCATTTGGTGTCCTTTGTTCTCGGCCACACTGTAATAGCCCACTTGATAGACGATAGACTTAGCGTCGGGAGAGGCAGCCGCTCCACCTATACGCCCCATCGCCCAAAGGGCTTCGGGGGTCATCAAGTCACTCTTCAATTGTATGTCATTGCGCTGTATCATTTTCTGCGCTTCCGCATGGCCACCACCCAACATGAGTGCCGTGGCCATAGTCATGATCGTTGCTTTCCACATCGTAGTCTTATTTTTTGCCTTTCTTTCTGCGTTCCAGTTCCTCGCGCCTGCGCTTAATCTCCTCTTGCTCACGCTGTTGGTATTCCTGCAAAGCCTGCATACGAGCGGCCAAGCCGCTGACTTTCTTGGGATTGTTCTTATTTTGCTCATAGCGAGCTTCCAATATCTGGAGCAGCTTCTCGTCATTAGTGGTCTTGCGCAAAGTCCACATAATGGCAGCACTGCAGAAAAGGCTGATGAAATAGTAGAAGTTCAAGCCAGCTGAATACTCATTGAACATGAAGAAGAATATCACGGGCATAAGATACATCATCCATTGCATCATTTTCATCTGCTCTGCCTGCTGACCTACCATTTGGTCTCTCTGCTGACGCATCGTCATCCATGAGTATGCGACATTAGCCACACAGAACAAGATACACGTCAAGCTCAAGTGGTCGCCAATAAGCCATATATTCGTGTTCCATTCCACAATGGGGTCATAGGTACTGAGGTCGCTAATCCACAAGAATGATTCCCCACGAAGCTGTATGGCGTTAGGAACGAAGTTGAACATGGCAATCCAGATAGGAGCCTGTATCAACATGGGCAAGCAACCCGAAAGCGGGCTCACGCCATACTTACTATACTCCGCCATCATGGCCTGCTGCTTCTGCATCTGGTCTTCCGGTTTGTTGTATTGGGCTGTGGCCTCCTCCAACTTCGGCTTCAACACACGCATCTTGGCCGAGCTCATATAACTCTTCTTCACCATGGGATAGGTGATGACTTTCAGCAACAACGTAATCAAGATGAGCACCACGCCCATAGGGAAGTAGTTCTGCAGGAAGTCAAACACGTAGAGAGTGAAATAACGGTTGATATAGCGGAACAGGGGCCAGCCCAGGTATACCAGTCTTTCCATCTCCAAGTCCTTGCCAAAAGTACTTTGCTTCTGCACTTTCTGCAATAAGCGGAAATCATTGGGGCCATAGTAGAACTCAAACTCGGACGCTTTCTTTCCCGTAGGATCAAAAGCGGTCTTCATCTTCGCCTCATAGTTCTTCAAGTAGCCAGAGCCTTTCTGTTGGGGGATACTCGTCATAAGCGCGCCTTCCTGGAAATTATCCTTAGCTATCATCACGGCGGAGAAAAACTGATTCTTGAATGCCACCCAATCGATGGTTTCCTCCAAGGGCTCATCTATTTCCTCGCTGGTCTCGCTCAGGTTGTCTGTTCCTCCTTCCACGTCATGATAAGTCAACGTGGCGTAGCGGCTCTCAAAGGTAAATCCCCTCTCTTGCTGGCGCGCCTTGCCCGTCCACTGCACGTCCATCTTGTCATAAGTAGGAGCGAAAAGGCCTGCCATGCCTTGGGTAGACAGGCTCATGTGGAGCAAGTAATCCTTACCCAACCAATATTTCAAGGTCAGATATTTACCTGGGGATGCCTCCGCGGTAAAAGTCACCGTCGTATCAGTCACCTGCGTGGGCTGAAAATATAAGTCCGCTGTATTGATGTTAGCTTCTTTCGTTGCCAACAAGAATTTCAAGGTATTATCCTTTTGGTCGAAAAGGGTCAGATCTGGTGTGTCTTTAGATCCATCCTTTTGATTGATATCATGACCCGTATAGCCTTTGATGACCGCTTTCTCCACGAAAGCTCCCTTACTGTTGAAGGTCAATTCCACCTTGTCATTCTTCAAAACAACACGATGAGCCTTCCCTTGTAAGGCACTGTGAAAGAGAGCATTGGTATCCGCCAAAGCCACTTGCTTGGCGGCGATAGCCTTCTGACGGGCACTTTCCTTGGCCTTCGCCTCGTATTGCTCACGGGCTACCTGCTGTATGGAATCCCTAACGAATGCCTCGCGGCGTTCCTCTTCCGAGGGTTGTGAATACCAACTAAAACCTATTAAAACCAAGGCTATCAGTACGAAGCCTATAATGTTATTCTTACTCATTATTATTTTTCTTGTTGGCTATTGCCGTTTTCACGAAATCAAGGAAGAGGGGGTGGGGTTTCAATACAGTGCTTTGGTATTCTGGGTGATATTGCGTGCCCACATACCATTTCAATCCAGGTATCTCCACGATTTCCACCAGGTCACTCTCGGGATTGCGCCCCACGCACATCATGCCATTGCGCTCAAACTCTGACTGGAATTCGTTATTGAACTCATAACGGTGACGATGGCGTTCTTGGATATGTTCTTGCTTATAGATCTCAAACACACGAGAACCTTGCCTCAGCACACACTCATAAGCGCCCAGTCGCATGGTTCCACCCATATTGGAAATATTCTTCTGCTCCTCCATTATGTCAATGACGTTATGAATGGTTTTTTCGTCCATCTCCCTAGAATTAGCGTCCTCATATCCCAATACGTTACGGGCAAACTCGATGACCATCATCTGCATGCCCAAACATATACCAAAGGTAGGAATGTCGTGAGTACGTGTATAATGAGCCGCGATAATCTTTCCCTCAATACCTCTTTGGCCAAAGCCAGGGCATATCACAATACCATCCTGACCGCTTAACTTTTCCGCCACATTGGCCTGGGTAATCTTCTCGGAATTGATGAAGGTTATCACCACCTTGTGATCATTATAAGTACCTGCGTGGGAAAGGCTCTCGCGGATACTCTTGTAAGCGTCTTGCAAGTCATACTTGCCCACCAAGCCTATATGCACCTCCTCGGTGGCCTTGCGCCTTCTCTCTATAAAGGATTTCCAAGGACCCAGGGCAGGAGTCTCGCCCACGGGCATCTCCATCTTATGAAGAATAGCCACGTCAAGTTTCTGGTTTTGCATATTGACAGGAACATCATAGATGCTCTCCAAGTCCTCGCTCTGTATCACGCAATCACGATCCACATTACAGAAATTGGCAACCTTTTTCAAGATAGCATCATCCAAATGTTTCTCAGTTCTCAGCACAAGAACATCAGGCTGGATTCCTACGCTCTGCAATTCCTTCACAGAATGCTGGGTAGGCTTGGTCTTCAATTCTCCCGCAGCTTTCAAATAGGGCACATAAGTGAGATGAACATTGATGGCCCGCTTACCCAGCTCCCATTTCAACTGGCGGATAGCTTCCATGAAAGGCGCACTCTCGATGTCACCAATGGTACCGCCTATCTCGGTAATCACAAAGTCATATCCATATTTGGAGCCCAAAAGCTTAACATTGCGCTTGATTTCATCGGTGATATGGGGCACCACCTGAATAGTCTTGCCCAGATAATCGCCTCTACGCTCCTTGTCAATCACAGACTTATAAATTCGTCCCGTGGTCAAGGAATTGGCCTTGGTAGTCTGGATGCCCGTGAAACGTTCATAATGTCCCAAATCAAGATCGGTTTCCATGCCGTCAACGGTAACATAACACTCGCCGTGCTCATAAGGATTGAGCGTGCCAGGATCTATATTGATATAGGGGTCAAACTTTTGAATGGTGATATTGTAGCCTCTGGCCTGCAGGAGTTTTCCTATTGAAGAAGATATGATACCCTTGCCCAATGAAGAGACCACGCCACCTGTCACGAAGATGTACTTAGTTTCTGCCACGATATAATAAGAATTACTGGTTATTTTTATGCGCGAAGGTACGATAAATCCATGAAATAACCAAAATAATCAACAAGAAGATGTGTTTTTCTGAATTTAATTACTACCTTCGCGACAAATTAGAAAAGAGATGATGAGAATCAAGTGTCTATTACTTCTTTTGGTTTTCATGGGCTTAGGAGCTACAGCTCAGCAATCTTCCCTCAAGACTTACTATAATAATATGGTAAGAAACTACATGGATTCCTTGCTAGCCACGAAGACGCACCTTGATTCCACTGAAATAAAAGCAGCGGAAGACTCCCGCTACTCCCAATTATTCACGACTCTCACCTTTTATCATAGACCCACGGCCAGAAAACTCCGGATAGGAAACCGATTCGCTCCAGCGGACAGCACAGACAGGATGATAGATAATGTCTTGATGAACATCTACCTGAAAAGGCCAGATTTGGTAAGAGAACACGAGACGCACTTAGATATCGTTGGAGCCCCCATAGAATCAAAGCCGGAGCCAGAGATAGAACACGTATACCAAGAAATCGTGGAACAAGTTGCCCCAAAAGCCATTGAGCCTGTAGTCAAGCCTTTGGACATCTATGTAAAAAAACCTAACTTTTGGACTTTCTCTGGCGATTACTACTTGCAAATCCTGCAAAACTACGTATCTGGCAATTGGTATAAAGGCGGCGAGAGCAACTACTCTTTGCTGGGAAGCGTGACTATGCAAGCCAACTACAACAACAAACAGAAAGTGAAATGGGACAACAAGCTGGAACTGAAACTAGGCTTGCAGCATTCCAACAGTGACTCCCTCCACAGCATGAAATCATCAGAAGACCTGATACGCTACACTAGTAAGCTGGGCCTACAAGCCACCAAGAGATGGTATTATAGTTTGCAGTTGATCGTCTCAACACAGTTCACCAGAGGATTCAAGAGCAATGACCCCAAAATATACTCCGGCTTCATGTCGCCCTTCAACACCAATATCTCCGTCGGTATGGATTACAACGTGAACTGGTTGAATAACCGCCTCACGGGAAACACCCACATCGCCCCTTTGGCAATGAACTGGCGATACGTGGACAGGGGGGAATTGGCCACCGACTATGGACTGGATCCCGGGTCACATAACCTGATAGACTATGGTTCGGAAATAACCGTGGACGTAACGTGGAAATTCAGTGATGACATAAGCTGGAAGTGCCGACTTTATGGCTATACGACCTATGAACGCTCAGAACTGGAGTGGGAAAACACATTCACCTTTCGTTTCAATCGTTATATTTCCACCAATCTCTTCGTCTATCCCCGCTTCGACGATGGCGTGGCCCGTGACAGCCATCACGGATATTGGCAATTCAAGGAATATTGCTCTATAGGTTTCTCCTACTCTTTCTGACCTGGGCGTGAATTAAGAGGTATCGACAAGGTATGTTAGGCAAAAACACCACAGACAGGTTACTGGCCAAAATACGAGAAGGACAAGCCCTCAGTACCAAAGAAAGACTTAACTTGATTGTCGAGTTGAGTATCCCGTCGATACTGGCGCAAATCACCAGCATACTGATGTTTTACATAGACGCTTCCATGGTAGGACATCTAGGCGCGGAAGCTTCTGCCAGCATAGGACTGGTGGAATCTACCACTTGGCTCTTCAGCAGCATCACCAATGCCATATCACTAGGATTTTCCGTGCAAGCGGCTCACTTCATCGGAGCAAATGACTTCATGCGAGCCAGACAAGTATTCCGCCATGGACTCGTCATCAGCCTCACGCTAAGCGTACTTATCATGTCTGTGGGCGTAGCTATCGCGTTCCCTTTGCCTTATTGGCTTGGAGGAGGCGAGGATATCGTCCACAACTCCTCCCTCTATTTCCTCATCTTCATGCTCGCCATGCCCGCCTACCAACTCAACAATCTGTGCGGCGCAATGCTGAAGAGCAGCGGTAACATGCGGGTGCCCAGCGTGGTAAGTGTCATGATGTGCGGACTGGACATCGTGTTCAATTATCTTTTTATCTTCGTGTTGGGTTTCGGCGTACCAGGAGCGGCTATGGGGACAGCGCTCGCCATATTGACGGCTGGATGCACACAAGCATATTTCGCCATCGTGCGTAACAAGATATTGCGGTTGCGACAAGACAGGATACCCTTCTCATGGGTATGGGGATACCTGCGCAACGCACTGAAGATTTCCTGTCCCATGGCCTTGCAGTCAACCCTGATGAGCGGGGCGCAAATCATGAGCACCATCATCGTGGCCCCGTTAGGCAACTTCGCCATTGCCGCCAACTCCTTTGCCGTGACGGCAGAGAGCCTATGCTATATGCCTGGCTATGGTATCGGTGACGCAGCCACCACGCTAGTAGGGCAAAGCATGGGGGCTGGTAGGAAAGACCTCTGCCGTAGCTTGGCTTACATGACCGTAGGGTTGGGTATGGGAGTGATGGCCTTGATGGGAGTGATTATGTATGTATTCGCCCCAGAGATGATCGGGATTCTCACGCCCGTGGAAGAGATACGCCAGCTGGGCATCACCTCGCTGAGGATAGAGGCTTTCGCCGAGCCGTTCTTCGGGGCGGCCATCATCACGTATTGTGTCTGCGTGGGGGCGGGAGACACCATACGCCCCATGCTCATCAACCTGGGCTCCATGTGGCTGATGCGCCTCACGCTTGCCGCATTGTTGGCTCCCCATTATGGACTGCCAGGCGTATGGTTTGCCATGGCCGTGGAGCTGACCTTCAGGGGCTGTCTCTTCCTGGGGCAACTCTTTAGGGGGAAGTGGATGGAACGAGGCCTGCGCATCGTGAAGACCCCCTAGAACTTCCACGCATGCATACACATATATATAATAACAAGGTATAGAATGACATAAAACCTTGCTCCACATAAAGAAGGAAAGAGATCGTTTCACTATCATAAACATCAACAAAAATGAAAAAAAGAAAGCTAATGACCCTGGCCTTGGCCATGTTCCTGTTCGCGGGACAGGCCATCGCCCAGCAAATGCCTCCCATCCCCAAGGACAAGGAGGTAAGGATGGGCAAGCTCGACAACGGGCTTACCTACTACATCCGCCACAACGATTACCCCAAGGACGTGGCCAACTTCTACATCGCCCAGCGCGTGGGCTCCATCAACGAGGAGGAGAACCAGCGCGGATTGGCCCACTTCCTGGAGCACATGGCATTCAACGGCTCAGAGAACTTCCCTGGCAATGGAATCATCGAGTTCACCCGAGGCCTCGGCGTGGAATTTGGCAGCAATTTGAACGCCTACACTTCTATCGACCAAACAGTCTACCGCATCTGTGACGTGCCTACCGCTCGCCAAACAGCCCTGGACTCCTGTCTCCTGGTATTGAAAGACTGGAGCTGCGGACTGTTGCTGGAAGACGAGGAGATAGACAAGGAGCGCGGCGTCATCCACCAAGAGTGGCAAATGGGCAGCGACCCCTTCCAGCGTTTCGCCGACAAGCACCTGGAGGAGCTCTATCCTGGCAGCAAGTATGGCAAGCGACTGCCCATCGGACTGATGAGCGTGGTAGACAACTTTGAGTATCAAGCTCTAAGAGACTACTATCACAAATGGTATCGTCCCGACAACCAAGCCATCATCGTAATAGGCAACGTGGACGTAGACCACATCGAGGCAGAAATCAAGAAGCTGTGGAACGGTGTGAAGGTGGATCCCAATGCCGCCAAGGTGACGACCGAGGTCGTGCCCGACAACGAGGAGCCTATCTACGTGACCTACCAGGACAAGGAGCAGAAGTATAGCATCATCAGCGTGAACATGAAGCACGACGCGGTGCCCGACTCCGCCAAGAGCACCCTGGACTATCTGATACTGCAATATGGCCGACAGATGGCTGGCATGATGATTAACATGCGCCTGCAGGAGCTGATGCAGCAGCCTGATTGCCCCTTTGTATCCGCAGGCGTAAGCTATGGTCAGTTCATGGGCATCAGCAAGCCTAAAGATGCCTTCGAGCTGCAGATAGTGCCCAAGGAGGGCAAGGACATCGAGGCCTTGACCGTGGCCATGAGAGAAGTGGAGCGCGCACGCCAGTTCGGCTTCACCGAGACCGAGTACGCCCGCGCCAAAGCTGACTACCTGAGCAGCCTGGAGCAACTCTACACCAACCGCGACAAGACCTCCAACACCTACTTCTACAACCTCTGCGTGGGCAACTACCTGGCCAACGAGCCTATGCCTGGCATAGAGGACGAGTATACGCTGATGAACCAGATAGTACCCAACATCCCCGTGGCCGCCATCAACATGCTGGCTGCCGAGATGATATCCAAGGACAACAAGAACCTGGTGGTATACCAACTCTCGCAGGAGGCTCCCGGCAAGGTAGCACCCTCCGCCGACCAGCTGCACCGCGCCATTGACGCCGTAAGGGCTGAGAAACTGGAGGCTTACGTAGACAACGTGAAGAACGAGCCCCTCATCGCCCAGTTGCCTCAGAAGGGCAGCATCGTGAGCACCACCGAAGACCAGAAACTGGGCTTCAAGAAGCTCACCCTCTCCAATGGTGCCACTGTCATACTGAAGAAGACCGACTTCCAGGACGACGAGGTGAAGATGAGAGCAGAGGCCAAGGGCGGCATGAACAAGTATGGCGAGGCTGATTTTGTCACGCTGGGAGCCTATGACTACATCGCGGGCAGTTGCGGACTGGGCAACTTCTCCGTGACCGAGCTGCAGAAGGCACTGGCTGGCAAGAAGGCCAACGCCAACCCCTCGCTGGGCCTCTACACCCGCTCGCTGAGCGCCAACGCTACCCCCAAGGACGTGGAGACCATGATGCAGCTCTCTTACCTCTACTTCACCGACATGCGCAAGGACGAGAAGGCCTGCCAGTCTGTCATCTCCCAGCTGGAGGTGGTGCTGAAGAACAAGCACCTGCAGCCCGAGAGCGTGTTCAGCGACTCGCTGCAGTACACCCGCTACGCCCACAATCCCCGTTTCGCCCCCATGCAATATGAGGACTTGAAGAAGATCAACGTAGACCGCGTGGTGGAAATCACCAAGGAGATGTTCGCCGACGCGAGCGAATTCACCTTCTACATCGTGGGCAACTACGACGAGGCCACCCTGCTGCCCCTCATCGAGCAGTATATCGCCTCCCTGCCCTCCAGCCAGAAGCAGCCCAAGAAGGTGGAGGCCGGACAGGAGGTGATCACCTACCCCAATGGCGCCGTGGCCAACCACTTCAGCCGCAAGATGGAGACACCCAAGGCACAGCTCTACAAGATATGGCGCACCGAGAAGGTGCCCTACACGCTGGAGAACAGCGTCTTGGTGGACGCTGCCGGACAGATCGTCAACATCAAGCTGCTGCGCACCATCCGCGAGGAGAGCAGCGCCGCCTACTCCGTGGGCGGATACGGCTTCAACCAGCGCACCGCCGACGACCAGAACTATCTGCAGATACTGGCCGGCTGCCCCATGGATCCCGCCAAGGCAGACCTGGCCCACAAGCTGATGGAACAGGGCGTGACCGAGATGGCGCAGACCGTGGAGGCTACCGACCTTCAGAAGGTGAAGGAGTTCATGCTCAAGCAAGCCAAGGAGAACGCCCGCAACAACAGCCACTGGCTGGGCGTATTGAGCGAGTATTGCGACACCGGCCTGGATATTCAGACCGACTACGAGAAGACCGTCAATGCGTTGACCCCCGAGAAGATTGCCGCCTTCATGAAGGGCTTGCTCTCCACGGGCGACAGCGTAGAGGTCTTGATGACTCCCGAGAAGTAAGCGTCAATCCATTTAGCTGAAACGATTCCATCCCCCATCGCCACCACTGAGCGGCGATGGGGGATTTCTTTTGCCCCAAAGCCAGGACGCTCGTCCCGCTTCCCCTGGGAAGAGCACGCGGGAAGGCAGAGCCTTCATGAGGCATCATATAAGATGATGATAGGCATCGTCTAAGATGATGGTGGTCATCATATAAGATGATGCCCTACCTAGGTAGCGCATATCCCACGGAAAGATACTGTCAAAGCCTCGCCGGGAAAGGGGATCGCCCCCTTTCCCGCCAAGGAAGCCTTGGTTGAGGCAGGCCAAGCGCAAGAACTTTTACCCATTTTTGAGTATTGCGAGGCACGGCAAATCGCCGTACCTTCGCGTCGGAAACCAATACAAACAAACTCTAAACGACAAATGGGAAAAACAAGAATCACGATTGCCGCGTGCGCATTGGCAGCCTGCTGCTTCCATCCTGGCATTGCCATGGCACAGTACTCGGCGGCCGACAGCGTGTACCAGCACGCCAAGGGCAACCGCCTCAGCGTGGGCGGATACGGGGAAATCGCGCTGACACGCAATTTCTACAGCGACAACATCTATCGCTATCGCAACCCCGCGACCTACAAGAACGACCCCAGCCATGGGCGGTTTGACATCCCCCATGCCGTCATCTACATCAGCTATGACTTCGGCAAGGGCTGGACCATGTCCAGCGAGATAGAGTTCGAGCATGGCGGCGCCGGCGGAGCGGTGGAGAAAGAATGGGAAGAAGGAGGCGAATGGGAGCAAGAGACCGAGAAAGGCGGAGAGGTAGAGTTGGAGCAATTCTGGATACAGAAAAGCTTCACTCCGTGGGCCAACGTCCGCGTGGGCCACATCGTGGTGCCCGTGGGACTCACCAACGCCCACCACGAGCCGCTTAACTACTTCACCGTCTACCGCCCCGAGGGCGAGGGCACCATACTGCCCTGCACCTGGCACGACACGGGCATCAGCTTCTGGGGTCGCCTGGGAGACTTCCGCTACGAGGTGCAAGCACTGGCGGGACTGGACGCACTCCTCTTCAACAGAGACAACTGGATACAGGCAGGAGCGGGCTCTCCTTTCGAATTCAAGGTGGCCAACAAATACGGCTTCGCGGCCAGGCTAGACAACTACACCGTCAAGGGACTGCGCGTGGGCCTGAGCGGATACTATGGCAGGGCGTTCCACAATTCCTTCCCCCACGACATGGAGAGCGACGGGCAAGTAAACAAGGACGTGAAGGGTGACGTGTACATAGGCGCACTGGACTTCACGCTTGACCGCTGGAACTGGGTCGTGCGAGGAAACGTAGACTATGGTTACCTTTCCGATGCCGCCCGCATCAGCTCGCTAAAAAACAACTCCGCAGGTGGCAGCTCGCCCGTGAAACGCTCCGACGTGGGAAAGAACGCCGTGGCCGCGGGCATCGAGGCGGGATATGACATCTTCTCGCAAATACCCAAGCTCAGGAATGACGGGCAACGTCTCTACCTGTTCGGCCGATACGAATACTATGATTCCTACATCAAGGAAGCGTCGCAGACAGAAGCCAACTACACCGCCAAGAACCGCTTCGCCGTGGGCGTGAACTATTGCCCGTTGCCCCAAGTGGTGGTCAAGGCCGAGTATTCCAAGCGGTGGTTCAACAAGACACTCCCCGACGGCACGCCCTACAACGACGAGCCTTCCATCTCCATAGGCGTGGCCTACCAGGGCTTCTTCCTGTAAAGCAAGACAATCATCAACAACACACAACACATAAAGACATGAACAAGAGAACATTCAACCATCGCGTCGCCATCATGGCCATGAGCCTCATGGCGGCCACGGGCTTCACCGCCTGCAGCGACGACGACAACAACGGGGGCTCCGAGGTAGAGGCCCAGAAAGTGAAAGAGATGAGCACGCTCACCGAGAAGTATGTCAACGACGTGGTCTACTACACCTACGACAAATTGGCCGACGCTTCAGAGAAGCTCTACGACGAGGTAGAAGCCATGAGGAGCAGCCTGGCGGCAGGCACACTCACCCAAACGCAGATAGACCAGACATGCGCCACCTTCCTGGAGGCCAGGGCCTGGTGGGAGAAGAGCGAGGCATGGCTCTACGGACCCGCCGAGAACTGGGGCATAGACCCACACATAGACACCTGGCCGCTGAGTCGCCCCGGACTGGCTACCTTCCTGCGTGAAAACAAGAACACCATATTCGCCCAGGGATTTGACATCAACGAGGCTATAGAGGCCGTGAGCAACAACAACAACGAGGACTCCTGGTTGGGTTTCCACGGACTGGAGTTCGTGCTCTTCCGTGACGGATCCAACCGCACCGTAGCCGACTTCCAGGGAGAGGAAAGCGCGAGCGAGTTCGCCGGTAGCGGCGTGGACGGAGCCTTGGAGCTGGACTTCGCCTGGGCCGTGGCGGGAGACCTGAGAGACCACACTTACAGGCTGGAGGTGAACTGGAACGAGAACGCTCCGCAAGCACGCAAAGACAGGGTGCAGGCACGTGGCTGGAGCCTCATGGACGAGCCTGGCTATTATACAGGCTATGCCCTCACCCACCCCGCGAGCGGCATGCCCTATACCTCGGCTCGGGGAGCGATATCCACCATACTCAACTCTGGCTGCATGAACATAGCCCAAGAAGTGGCCGACCAGAAAATGGGACAAGTATGGCGTACCGCCACTGGCCAAGGAACCGCGGAGGACAGCCAGGACTACATCGAGTCCCCCTATAGCCACAAGTCGTTCCAGGACTTCTATGACAATATCATCAGCATCAAGAACGCCCTCTACGGGAACATAGAGCAGTCCAACTATGATGAGCGCTCCATCATGAGCTATCTCCATAAATATAATCCCGAGCTGGCAAGCAATCTGCAACAAGGACTGGACGCTTCCTTCGACAAGCTGAACGTCTGCATGCAGGGGCGGGCGTTCGTGGAAGTGGCCTATAGCGGAACGGCCGAAGAACTAAACAACGTGGCCAAGGCCATGGAGGCCATCAACCAGCTGAACGAGGCGCTCAACGAGGCCGACTACTGGATACAGCGCAACTGATGACCATACATACATCTCTACCATAAATAAGACAGGAGGCCACGGCAAGCCACGGGAAAAGGCTGTCGTGACCTCCATCGTCCATTAACATCAGCAACCTGAAATAACCATATTATAAAGATGAGAACAACAAGACACACATGCGCATGCCTCCTCTTGAGCGGACTGGCTCTATCGCTAGCGGCATGCAAAGACGACAATCCTGGAGCAGACAACTACACACCCACTGATGACTATACCTACGTGGGCAAGGCCGTGGGCAATTTCTCCGCCGATGAATGGTATCCCGGAGGCAAGCTAGGCACCACGGAAAACATATCTCCCGGATGCTATGAGGACGAGACTCCAGCCGTGACCAACCAAGGGCTAATCAACGAATTCAACCTGGGAGAAATGTTCTTTGAGCGCAACGTCACCCTCAACACACCTCCCTTCAACGGATTAGGCCCCGCGTCCGTGCGCACCTCCTGCATAGATTGCCATCCTGGATACGGACACGGCAAGAGGCAGGATGCCTACAGGGCTGCCCAATATGGCAACGGATACCTCTTGGTCATCTACACTCCCGACAAGCCGGGCAGCAATGACGGCCCTTATATAGCCGAGGTAACCGGCATGCCCCAAACGCAAGCCGTATCGCCCTTCCTGCCCCCCGTGGACGAAGAGCAGATAAGCATCACCTGGAAAACCCTATCGGGCAACATGCCTAGCGGGCTTTCTGCCACGGAGTTCCCAGACGGGGAGAAATACGAGCTGATATACCCGGAGGTCACCATCCCCACGACCGCTTTCAACACCTATCCCCAGCCGACAAACATCGAAGTGCGCCTGGAGTCCACCATCGGCATCATAGGAACGGGACTCATAGACGCCATCCCCGAGAGCGCTCTCAAGGAGCAATACGCCAAGGAAGCCGCGGCGGGCGCGGACTTGAATCCCGCCATGTGGGACAAGGGAGCCAACGACTGGGCCTCATCCGCATACTACACCAACTGGACCAGTCCTGGCGCGCTGGCAGACGGAACACCCGTGGAAGGCATGGTGAAAAGATATACCTACGCGCTGACCAGGGCCTCGCTGCAAGACGGAGCGGGAGCCAACGCCATGTGGAACATACCGAACGTGAGCCGTCCCGACCGTCCCTACCTGTACACCACCGACGCTTGGGCGGAAGCCATGGCCAGGAATCCACAGGTAATAGCCGCCATCAAGGCTGACCCCACCTCACCCTACTACGCTGACGGCACCGACGAAGGCATCGCGGAGGCCGTGAGGAACCTGCTCTCGCCCAAGACCAACCAATTCGAGAACAGCTGGCACAATTTCACGCCCGAGATGAGCACAGACAATTTCTACGCCTTCATGGTATGGCACAGGGGCTTGGCCATCCCCAGGGCCCGCAACCTGCAAGATCCCGACGTGCAGCGTGGCAAACAACTCTTCATGGAGATGGGATGCGCCAGTTGCCATCGTCCATCGTGGACAACGGGCAGCGACAACTACTGGAGACCTGACGTCATCGCCGGGAAAGACCTGCCCAAGTATCCCAACCAAACCATCTATCCCTATTCTGACTTCGTGCAACACCGCCTGCACATGATAAATGACATACACAACTCATGGTGTCGCACCACTCCACTGTGGGGCAGAGGGCTCTCGCTGGCCAACACGGGAGCGCAGGACAGGCTGCATGACTGCCGTGCACGCAACGAGGTGGAAGCCATCCTGTGGCATGGGTACAGCCAAGAGAGCGACGCGTTTGAATCGGCCAAGAAGTTCTACAACTTGCCCAAAGAGGACAGGGATGCCGTGGTGAAATTCCTGCAATCCATATAATGATATTGACACAGATATCATTTCCCTTGGGTCAAGCGGGCTGGGAGCTGACAGGCGCGAAGCCTTCACTCCCTGGCCTGCTTGGCCTTTTTACGCAGTCACCCGCTGCGTGAAGAGAACATAGACACACCTTTATCTATCGGAACAAGAGATGCTGAAGAGAATAGTTGCCTTCCTTTATGTCACGGTCATCGCCTGCATGGCCATAGCCACATTCGCAGAGAAATACCGCGGCACGGACTTCATCCACTCCGCCGTCTATGGCTCGTGGTGGTTCGTGACACTATGGGCCGCGCTTGCCATAATGGGCACAGCCTACTTCCTGCGCCGCAAGATACGCCGCGGCTCTATCGTGATTCTCCATCTGTCGCTGGTCATCATCTTGCTTGGCGCATCGCTCACTTACCTTACCGGGTGGCGGGGAGCCATCAAGCTAAGGCTGAAGGCAGATGTGGACACTTACTACATCATGGACAGCCGAGGGGAGGTGAGCGAGCACAAACTGCCTTTCAAGCTAAGGCTGGAACAATTCCACGTGAGATACCATGAGGGAACGGAAGCCGAGGCCGATTATGAATCCGTGTTCACCATCATCGAAGAAGGACAGGAAACGAAAGCGAGCGTGAGCATGAACAATATCTTCAAATACAAAGGCATACGCTTCTACCAGATGTCATACGACCATGACAAGCGGGGCAGCGTACTGGCCATGAACTCAGACCCATGGGGCATACCCGTCACCTACACGGGCTACGGGCTGCTCTTCCTCTCGCTCGTGTGGATGGTGTTGGACCCACGGGGGACATTCCGCCAGCTGTTGCGCTCAGACCTTGTTCGCAAGGGGGCACTGACCGCGCTGGCCATCTTCGCTTGCGTTCCGGCCGCACAAGCCGTCAAGGTGTTGCCCAGGGAGACCGCCGAGAAGTTCGGTTCCTTATATATAATGTACAACAACCGGATATGCCCCGTGGAGACCTTCGCCATAGACTTCACCAAGAAGCTCTGCGGCAAGACCAGCTACCAAGGCTACACGGCCGAACAAGTGTTGACGGGATTTCTTTTCTATAGTGAAGAATGGACGCGGGAGCCCATCGTCGCCGTGAAGGGCAAGGAGCTGCGAGAAGCCCTGTCCTTGCCGAGACGATGCGCCGTGAACGATTTCTTCAACTACGAGAGGGGAGGATATATCCTTGGCCCATACATCCAACAATACTACAGCGGACAGCAAGACAAGGCCCCGCGGCAGGCCGCTGACCTTGACGGACGGCTGATGATGGTGATGGACTTGTCGCGGGGCAAGCCGCTCAGGATGTTCCCCGTGAACGCGGGAAAGAACGTCGCATGGTACGCGCCCACTGACAACGTGCCTGACAGCCTGGCTCCCGGAGAGGAACGGGCATTCATAGCCAACGTGCTCACCCTCTTCCGCCACGAGGTGGAGCAAGGCGACATCGCCCGCGCCAACCAGATACTGGACAAGATACTGAAGTACCAGCGGCAGGGCGGAGGCTCTACCCTGCCCTCGGAGACGCGATGGCAGGCGGAACGCCTCTATAACAGCATCCCTTTCGCCACGTTGCTTTTCATGTTCAACCTTGGCGTGGGGCTGTTCCTTTTCGTTCTCACCCTGTGGGGCATGTCGCGCGGAGGCCGCTCCCCTCGCGTCCGCCCCGCCCTCGGCTGGGCGCTGCTCTCCCTCCCCTTCCTCGCGCTCACGCTCTGCCTCGGCCTACGCTGGACTGTCAGCGGCAGGGTCCCCATGGCCAATGGCTACGAGACCATGCTCACCATGGCGTGGTTCGTCATGGCGCTCTCCCTCGTGGCCTACAGCCGCTTCCGCATGGCGCTTCCCTTCGGGCTGATGATGTCGGGATTTTTCCTCCTGGTCTCCCACATCAACCAAATGGACCCGCAGATAGGCCACGTCATGCCCGTGCTCTCCTCCCCCCTGCTCAGCCTGCACGTCTCCGTCATCATGATGGGCTTCGCCTTGCTGTCGCTCACCTTCGTCTGCGGGGTGACCGCCCTGCTAGTCCATGGCATGAAGGGAAAGAGGGGCAAGGAAGGCCTCGGGCAACAACTCGGCTCACTGACCATACTCTCCCGCCTGATGCTCTACCCCGCGCTGGCCCTGCTGGCCATCGGCATATTCGTCGGGGCCATTTGGGCCAACATCTCTTGGGGCACTTATTGGAGTTGGGACGCGAAAGAGACATGGGGGCTCATCACGTTGATGGTCTATGCCGTGGCCGCCCACCAGGGGTCATTGCCCTTCCTGCGCCACCCCGTGGGCTACCACCTCTTCATGACGCTGGCCTTCCTCTCCATCGTCATGACCTACTTCGGCGTGAACTACTTCCTCGGCGGCATGCATTCCTACGCGTAGGAGAGTCACCGTGACCCTTGGTGAAGAGTATCAGATACCCTTGATGAAGAGTATCAGATACCCTTGACGAAGAGTATCAGATACCCTTGACGGAGGGTCACGAATACCCTTGGCGAAGAGTATTGAATACCCTTGACAAAGAGTATTAGATACCCTTGGCGGCGGGGGCTTGACACGCCCCGGCAGAGACGCCTCCTGGGCATGGCCGCCACAAAAGCGGCCATTTATTTTGCGTTGTGGTCAATTCTCACTATCTTTGCAAGCGCATAAACCCAAAGCGCAAATGAAAGAATTCGTAATATCAGAGGCCAAGGCCGAAACCGCCATACTCGTGGGCCTCATCACCCAAGAGCAAGACGAGGCCAAGACCAAGGAATACCTGGACGAGCTGGAGTTCCTGGCCGACACGGCGGGAGCCGTCACCGTGAAGCGGTTCACCCAGCGCGTGGCGGCCCCCAGCCAGGTCACCTACGTGGGCAAGGGCAAGCTGGAGGAAATCAAGCTATACATCAAACAGGAAGAGGAGGCCGACCGAGAGATTGGCATGGTCATATTTGACGACGAGCTGTCAGCCAAGCAGATAAGGAACATCGAGGCGGAGCTGGGGGTGAAGATACTGGACCGCACCTCGCTCATACTCGACATCTTCGCCATGAGGGCGCAGACCGCCAACGCCAAGACGCAAGTGGAGCTGGCCCAATACCGCTACATGCTGCCCCGGCTGCAAAGGCTGTGGACCCACCTGGAGCGGCAAGGAGGCGGCTCCGGCTCGGGCGGGGGCAAAGGCTCCGTGGGACTGCGAGGCCCCGGAGAGACGCAGCTGGAAATGGACCGCCGCATCATCCTGCAGCGCGTCAGCCTGCTGAAGCAGCGGCTGCAGGAGATAGACAGGCAAAAGGCCACGCAGCGCAAGAACCGCGGCCGGCTGATACGCGTGGCCCTGGTGGGATACACCAACGTGGGCAAGAGCACGCTGATGAACCTCCTGGCCAAGAGCGAGGTCTTCGCCGAGAACAAGCTCTTCGCCACGCTGGACACCACGGTGCGCAAGGTTGTCATCGACAACCTGCCTTTCCTCTTGGCCGACACCGTGGGCTTCATCCGCAAGCTCCCCACCGACCTGGTGGACTCCTTCAAGTCGACGCTGGACGAGGTGAGGGAGGCCGACTTGCTGCTCCACGTGGTGGACATCTCCCACCCCGATTTCGAGGAGCAGATACAAGTGGTGGAGAACACCCTCAAAGACTTGGGCTGCGCCGAGAAACCCTCCATGATTATCTTCAACAAGATAGACAACTACACCTGGGTGGAAAAGGAAGAAGACGACCTCACCCCCGCCACCCGCGAGAACGTCACCCTGGAAGAGCTGAAGCGCACGTGGATGGGCAAGCTGAGTGACAGCTGCCTCTTCATCTCGGCCAAGCAACGGGAAAACATAGACGAGCTGAGAGATATCCTCTACAAGAAAGTGCGAGAGCTGCACGTACAGAAATATCCGTATAACGACTTCCTCTACCCGCAAGTGGAGGACAGCCTTTAACCACCGCCCCCTATGGAAGATTACAGGAGCTTGACGCTGGACGAGGTAGCCGCCCTGGAGAGGCAAGGCTGCACCGCCGAAGACTGGTCTACCATCTACGTGGCCGAGGACTTCCTCGCCCACACTGTCACGGACACCCACTTCTACGGGGAAATCAAGCTGGGGGTCTACGAGCGGCGCATGGAGCTGGAGGAGGGCTTCAGCCTTCCCACGGGCATCAGGCACGCCACGCTCAAGGATGTCACTATCGGCGACAACTGCCTGATAGAAGGCGTGGGCTGTTACATCCACCGGTACGACATAGGGGACGAATGCTATATCTCCAACGTGGGCAAATTGAGTTGCGCCCCCGATGCCACTTTTGGGCAGGGCAACACCATCGCCGTGCTCAACGAGGGAGGAGAAGAGAACATCACGCTGTACGCGGGTCTCTCGCCCCAAGTGGCAGCCCTCATGGCCTTATACGCTGACGACAGACTGGCGCGGGAAAGCCTGCGCCGCATTGCCCTGCGCCAAATAGCCCAGGAGAAACGGGAGAGAGGACAAATAGGCCACCGCTCGAAAATAGTGAGCGCCACGGAAATCACCAACGCCATCATAGGGGAAGACGTGGAAATATATGGTGTCTCGCGGCTTGCGGAATGCACCATACTAAGCACTCCCGAGAGCAGCACCTACCTGGGCCATGATGTCATCATAGACAACAGCATCGTACAGGCAGGAGCCTCCGTGCTAGACGGGGCGAAAATAAGCAACTCATTGGTGGGCGAGGCATGCCATGTAGGCAAGGGCGCCTCACTGGAATCCACCTTGCTCTTCGCCAACTCCCACATTGACAATGGAGAGACATGCGCCGCCTTCTGCGGCCCATTCACCGTAAGCCACCACAAAAGCTCGCTGCTTATCGGGGGCATGTACTCCTTTTACAACGCGGGCTCGGGCACCAATTACTCCAACCACGCCTATAAGATGGGACCCATCCATTGGGGCGCTCTGCGCCGCGGCTGCAAGACCGCCAGCGGAGCCCACGTGGCATGGCCTGCCACTATCGGAGTCTTCTCGATGTGCATGGGCAAGATTCTCACCCACCCCAATGTGGAAGACCTGCCCTTCTCCTATCTTTTCGGCATGGGCGATACCACCTATATCGTTCCCGGCCGCAACCTTTGCACCGTGGGAACCTATCGCGACATTCACAAATGGCCCAAGCGAGACATGCGTCCCCGCCATGGAGGCAAAGGCATCATAGACTACGACTGGCTCTCCCCCTTGACCGTGAAAGCGTGCCTCAAGGGCAAGAAAACGCTCGAGACCCTGCGCAAAGAGGAAGGGGAAAACGTGGCCAGCTATCACTATCAAGGATGTGTCATCAAGAACAATGCCCTGCAACGGGGCATCAAGTACTACGACATGGCCATCCGCCTTTTCCTTGGGCAAGCATTGGACAGAGAGCGCATAGACTTGCCTGGCAGCATCGTGGGAACGGGAGAGTGGATGGACCTGGGAGGCATGCTGCTGCCGCAAGAGGAACTGGAATCGCTCACGGAAGACATCAAGCAAGGAACGATAGCCTCAATGGAGCAACTTGAGACACGGCTACGTCTCGTCCACTCCCACTATGATGAGCACCGATGGAACTTCGCCTACAAGATGGCGTTGGATGTCTGCCAACTGGAAACCATGACGGATGAAGACGCCCGACGCATACGGCTGGCTTGCGAAAAGGCCGAAAAAGAGTGGAAAAACAATATCCGCTACGACGCGGAGCGAGAGTTCCAGATGGGTGACGTAGCGGAAAGCGCGTTGGAAGACTTTCTCTCTCAAGTTTAGCTTCCCCGCGGCGCTGCCCACGAGTCCGCTTGCCACGCCTGGCCAAGAAAAATCACCAATAATTGCGAGACCATGGGCGGTATCTCGATTATTTTCACTACCTTCGCGACAAATCCAACTATCAAAAACATTCTTAATTATGGCAACACCTGATTTCAAGTACGCCCCCATGTTCCAAGTGGGCGAAGACGACACCGAGTACCGCCTGCTCACAAAGGAAGGAGTGAGCGTTGGCGAATTCGAGGGCAAGCAGATAGTGAAAGTCTCCCCCGAGGCACTTACCCTGCTCAGCCAGCAAGCATTCCATGACGTGGAGTTCATGTTGCGCCGCAAGCACAATGAGCAAGTGGCCAAGATTCTGACCGACCCTGAAGCATCCGAGAACGACAAGTATGTGGCCCTGCAGTTCTTGCGCAACGCCGAGGTGGCTTGCAAGGGAATACTGCCTTTCTGCCAAGATACAGGAACGGCCATCATCCATGGCGAGAAGGGACAGCAAGTATGGACAGGCTTCGAGGACGAGGAAGCCTTGGCACGTGGCGTGTACAACACTTTCACGCAAGACAACCTGCGTTACTCCCAGAACGCCCCCCTCACCATGTATGAGGAAGTCAATACCCGCTGCAACCTTCCAGCCCAAATAGACATCGAGGCCACGGAGGGAGCCGAATACCGCTTCGTGATGGTGGCCAAAGGAGGAGGCTCCGCCAACAAGACCTACTTCTACCCCATGACCAAAGCCACCATACAGAACGAGGGCACACTGCTGCCATTCCTCGTGGAGAAAATGAAGAGCCTGGGCACGGCGGCCTGCCCGCCTTACCATATAGCCTTCGTCATAGGAGGAACGTCGGCCGAGAAGAACCTGCTCACCGTGAAACTCGCGTCAATTAAGTATTACGACAACCTGCCCACCACCGGCGACGAGACCGGCAGGGCCTTCCGCGACATCGACCTGGAAAACAAACTCCTGGCAGAAGCGCAAAAGATAGGACTGGGAGCGCAGTTCGGCGGCAAGGCGCTCGCCCACGACATACGCGTCATCCGACTGCCGCGCCATGGCGCCAGCTGTCCTATCGGACTGGGAGTGAGCTGCTCGGCAGACCGCAATATCAAGGCGAAAATCAACGCGGACGGCATCTGGCTGGAGAAAATGGACGACAACCCCACCGAGTTGATACCCGAGGAGTATCGCAAGCCAGGCGAAGGGACCAAGGGCATAGAGATAGACCTGGACAAAGGCATAGACCACGTGCGCCAAGAGCTCAGCAAGTATCCAGTGAGCACACGCGTAAACCTGAAGGGCACTATCATCGTGGCACGCGATATCGCTCACGCCAAGCTGAAAGCCCGCTTGGACGCCGGCGAGGATTTGCCCGAATATTTCAAGAACCATCCCATCCTTTACGCCGGTCCCGCTAAGACTCCAGAAGGATATCCTTGCGGTTCCATGGGTCCTACCACGGCCAACCGCATGGATCCCTATGTGGACGAATTCCAAGACCATGGAGGCTCGCTGGTGATGATTGCCAAGGGCAACCGCACACAAGCCGTCACCGACGCATGCCAAAAGCATGGCGGCTTCTATTTGGGAACCATCGGCGGTGTGGCTGCCGTACTTTCCCAGAGCAGCATCAAGAGCATAGAGTGCGTGGAGTTCCCCGAGCTGGGCATGGAGGCCATCTGGAAGATTACCGTGGAGGACTTCCCCGCCTTCATCCTGGTGGACGACAAAGGCAACGATTTCTTCAAGCAGCTGAAGCCATGGTCACCCTCCTGCGCTAACTGCCAGAAATAAACGCATTCTCATAACACGACAGATAAGAGATGCCAGCGGAGCAAATCTTCGCTGGCATTTTTTGTTCCCGCAAAAAAGGTCGGTAGCTATCTTGCCAAACCTGGTGACCTCGACGGCTCAAAGAAAAGAACCCAAGGGTACTTACCTGTGTATCCTTGGGTCATCCGCCAACGACCCTTGGGTTATTCACCATGTACCCAAGGATAGATGGCCCGCGAACTTAGGGTCTCATATTTCCCGCCGCAAGACTTGTCTCAAAATACCCTTTATATCTTCTCCATACACATTATATATATGCGCGTGAGGAAGGATATTGGAAAGGGGCAGCAAAACAAGTTGAATCGCGATGCAAAACAACTTATTTTGCGTTACAATTTAATTTATTTCGCTCATCAAAACAAGTTATTTTGATGAGCGAAACAACTTATTTTGAAAACTGCGTGAAAGTAGCGTGATATCTCGCCAATCCTTCCATGGGACTTTTGCATATCCGCGTGAGTCGGTAGCCCTGCTCTTCCGTGACTTCCTGGAGTATGTCCTGGAAGGCCGAGGCCATGCCGCCCACAAATCCCACTTGCCGACAGTCGCCATAAGGGGAAAGGTTGCGGCGGAAGAAAGCGCGGAAGTTATCTGCCACCAGTGCTTCCAGCAAAGGCTCGTGAGGCATGCGCTCTCGAATGAAAGGAGCGATAGAAGCCAAATACCGATTGGCTTCCGGTCGGCGATAAACCCGCTCTATCACTTCCGCGTAGGTGGTATTCGCCCAAGCCAAATATTCTTCCCGCATGCTCCCGGGAAGGAAACCCTTGAAAAGGGCGTTGAGAAACAGGCGGCCCAAGGTGGCTCCACTGCCTTCATCACCCAAGATGTAACCCAGGGGAGGCGTATTGCGCACTATACGACGGCCATCATACAGGCAGCTATTTGCTCCTGTGCCCAATATACAGGCAATGCCCTCACTGTTTCCGCAAAGCGCGCGGGCGGCTCCCAGCAAGTCGCTCTCGACATAAATCTCTGTTTGACGAGGGAAACAAGAACGCAGCACTTCCTCTACCACGGGACACATCTGCGGCGTACAGCCACCGCCGTAGAAGTAAATGGCCGACACGTCCACATGGATTGGCAAGACTGGCAACAACTCATCGACAACTACTTCCCGCAGACGTGAAGATGAAAGATGGATAGGATGCATCCCCAACGTGGCACAGCGAAAGCTGATACCATCCTCTCCCACCAAGGCCCAATCGGTTTTGGTTCCTCCACTATCCGCCACAAGTATCTTTGACATATAGCCTTACAGTTTAAATTGTCAGCAAAAGTAGCAATTATTTCCGTGAAAAAGCCCATAAATGGCGTTTTTATGCAAAAATACTCAAAAGGCATTCTCAGTTTTCTCAACTTTTCTGTATCTTTGCATCGCTGGAACTGAAACCGTAAACAAAATATGAAACCCATACTGATAGCTGGCCCTTGCGTGATAGAAAGCGAAGAACTGCTTGACACCGTAGCCAAAGAACTCGTTCGCATCAATAATCTGCTGAACGTTGATATCATCTTCAAGGCCTCCTTCGACAAGGCCAACCGCACATCTCTCAACTCCTTCCGCGGCCCAGGACTGGAGAAAGGCCTCTCCATGCTGGCGGACATCAAACAGCGATACCAGTTGCGCGTGACCACAGATATCCACGAAAGTTGGCAGGCGGAAGCCGCTGGCGAGGTTTGCGACGTTCTCCAGATACCCGCCTTCCTCTGCCGGCAGACCGATTTATTGGTCTCCGCCGCCAAGACAGGCAAGGTGGTGAATATCAAAAAGGCGCAATTCTTGAGCGGAAGGGATATGCGCTATCCTGTGGAAAAAGCGTTGATGAGCGGAGCCAAAGAAGTCTGGCTCACCGAACGGGGCAACTGCTTTGGCTATAACAACTTGGTGGTGGACTTCCGCAATATTCCTGACATGCTGGACATTGTGCCAAGGGTAATCATGGACTGCACGCACAGCGTACAGCGGCCCAGTGCGGGAGACGGCAAAACCGTAGGCGATCGCAAGTTCGTGCCCGCCATGGCCATGGCGGCGAAAGCCTTTGGAGCCACGGGATACTTCTTCGAGGTACACCCCGACCCAGACAAGGGACTGAGCGATGCCGCCAATATGCTGGAACTTGACAAATTACAAAAATTAGTGGAACAACTGATATCATGAGCGACAACAAGTTCGAAAACGTAAAAAAATACGGCGAGCAATGCATCAAGGACGAAGCCGAGGCTTTGCTCGACTTAATACCGCAGATAGACGACAACTTCGTGAAAGCCGTAGAGATGATGATAGAATGCCGCGGAAAGGTCATTGTCACGGGCGTGGGTAAGAGTGGCCATATCGGGGCGAAAATCGCCGCGACGCTATCTTCCACGGGAACGCCCGCCTTTTTCATCAATCCACTAGACGTTTACCATGGCGACCTTGGCGTGATGACTAGCGATGACGTAGTGCTGGCACTCAGCAACTCTGGCCAGACGGACGAACTGCTGCGCTTCATCCCCATGGTGTTACACATGAACGTCCCCATCATCGGCATGAGCGGTAACGAGCACTCCCTTTTGGCCAAATACTCCAATTGCCATATCAAGGTGAAAGTGAAAAAAGAGGCCTGCCCGCTCAACCTTGCCCCTACAAGCAGCACCACCGCCATGCTAGCCATGGGCGACGCGTTGGCCATGACGCTGATGCAGGTGAGACACTTTAAGCCCAGGGATTTCGCGCAGTTTCATCCTGGCGGAGAACTAGGCAGAAGGCTGCTCACCACCGCCGAAGACGTGATGCGCACAGAGGAATTGCCTGTCATACCGCAGGATATGCACCTGGGCGAGGCTATCATCCACGTGAGCAAGGGCAAGCTAGGACTGGGCGTGTCGCTGGAAGACGGTAAAGTGGTAGGCCTCATCACCGACGGCGACATTCGCAGGGCCATGGAAAAATGGCAAGCCGACTTCTTCAACAAAACCGTAAGCGACATCATGACCCGTGAGCCCAAACTGGTAAGCCCCAACACCAAAATCAGCGAGATACAGCACATCATGCACACCTACAAGATACACACCGTGCTGGTGGTGGATAACGACAAACGTCTGCTGGGCATCGTGGATAGTTACAGAGCGTCACTGATGAACTAAACCATGGGAATACGTATACTGCTGGCTTTTATTCTATGGTTTTCCACCATCCTGACGGCAAGTGCGCAGGCGGATAGCGCGATTGTGCGACAGCTAAGAGAAAAGGGCATCCATTTCTCACATAACAACTCCGTGGTATTGCTGATGAATGGCCAGGAGAAGTTCGACGACCTCTTTACGGCCATACACCAAGCGCGCAAAAGCATCCATATGGAGTATTTCAATTTCCGCAATGACTCCATCAACAAGGAACTGATCACTTTATTGGCGGAGAAAGTAAAAGACAGCGTGGAGGTGAGAATTCTCTTCGATGGATTTGGCAATGTCTCCAACAATCAACCCCTGAAAAAAAGACATATCGAACAAATCAGGGAACAAGGAATTGAGATTTACGAATTCAATCCCGTGGAGTTTCCGTGGTTTGATGACATCTTCAATCGAGACCACCGCAAGATAGTGGTCATTGACGGACAGATAGCTTACACAGGTGGCATGAATATAGCCGATTACTATATCAAAGGCACCGAAGTGGTGGGCAGCTGGAACGACATGCACTGCCGCATAGACGGAGACGAAGTGAACACCCTGCAACGTATCTTCCTAAAGATGTGGAACAAGGTGAGCAAGCAAAACGTGTATGGGGCGCAATACTATCGGGCTAAAAGGAAAGACTATTTTCAAGGATTAAAACCAGACACCACACGCACCGCTTACCACAAGATGGTGGGCATCATCAACCGAGAGCCTCGTACCACCAATGATATTATACGCACTTTTTACCTAGGTGCCATCAATAGCGCAGAAGACAGCATAAAAATCATTAACCCGTACTTCACGCTCAGCCCCAAACTGAAAAAAGCACTCAAAAAAGCCGCCAAAAGAGGCGTAAAAGTGGAAATCATGCTGAGCACTCGCAGCGATATTCCCTTAACACCTGACTGCGGCTTCTATAATGCCCATAAACTAATGAAGGCTGGATGCGACATCTGGATGTACACGCCAGGCTTTCACCACACTAAAGTAATCATGGTAGACGGAAAAGTATGCACTGTGGGTAGCGCCAACCTCAATGCCCGCAGCTTGCGCTGGGACTATGAAGCCAACGCGGTAATCGTCGATTCTTGTACCACAAAAGAGCTGGACAGGCTCTTCAACAAAGAGAAAAAAGACAGTTTCCTGCTCACCGAGGAGAAATGGGACGAGTGGCGCACAGGATGGCAGAAGTTCCGAGGCTGGTTCGCCAACCTGTTGGCACCATTCCTTTAGAAAAAACATGGCAAAAATCCCCAGGCAGATACGCTTGGGGATTTGCGCTTGCCTCTAAAGCTTCACGGCCGAAATATCCACCAACTTGTTAACAATAGCATAGATGGTTAAACCCGCGGGCGAATGTATCTGCAACTTGCGGGCTATATTGCGACGATGGGTGATGACGGTGTTGACAGAGATGAAGAGATGGTCTGCAATCTCCTTGTTTGTCATGCCTTGCACCAAACTCACTATCACGTCTTTTTCCCTATCACTCAAAGTCTCATCGGCATTGGGTCGCTTGCCAATCATGCTCGATATCTTGGCGCTCACGTCCTCTTGCTTCAGCTTACGCTCTAGATGTCTAATGGCAGGTATCAGTATCTCGTCCTCCACTTCCTCGTGTAAGTTGAGCCACTTTTCATTGTTATAGATGCTGAAAAGCGTGGTGGAAAGTTGGCTGTTGTGAAGCATGTCACTGGGCAGGTACTTGATGATGATATTCTTCAGCTCTCTTAGCTTTTGATCAACTTGACCATGGTTTTTCGAGAAAGTCTCTATATCGTAATTGGTGGGCTGTCCGCCATCCAATAAAGCCTGGACATAAGGGAAAACGGTCTTTTCCTCATATCTCATGTGATTGGTCAACGCACGGGCATACTCGTCATATAGCTTCAAGATAAGCCGGGCCAAGTTATCGCTTTGGTCTAACGAGGCAACCAGTTCCCTACGGATACGAGGCAGCTGGAAATCGAGGAAGTAGACATGGGCGGCACTTAAGTATTGAACCAAAGTGGGAATACTCAATTGAGCCGCGTCATCATATTCGCGATAGCCATTGATAGTGAAGTTCACTATGGCGAGGAAGGTGTATGTATCAACCTGTTGCTCCTCACAGACCTCCCTTACCGTCTTGTCGCCAAAACCCAGGTTAATGCCAAAGCAACCCAGGCTCAGCAAGGTGTTGTAATTGTCCTGGATGATATTGATCATTTTGTCATCCGGCTCATACATCTTTTGGTTCTTCATCTTTTCCCAACGTTGATTCATATCGATATCGGTTGCAAATTTACTTTATTTTCCGGAAACCCGCAATCATCACAAATAGGTATTTCCCCATTCATTCGAACAAGAATAACGAAAAACGAAAAGAAACAATACCTATAAATAATTACCCGTGACACTCTAAACGGGGAAAAGAAGCAAGGGGACATCGCCATAAGACGATGTCCCCTTGATCTATTGCCAAACTTTTTAACTTATGAAAACAACTCGCGGTATTCACGCCCTACTTTGCGTAGGCCACTGATCTTATCTCACGGATAACGGTAATCTTCACCTGTCCAGGATAGGTCATCTCGTTTTGTATCTTGGTGGCTATCTCGCCAGAAAGCTTCTCTGATTCGGCATCGTCCATCTTGTCCGCGCCTACGATAACGCGCAACTCACGACCAGCTTGGATAGCATAGGTTTTTGTCACGCCAGGATAGCTCATGGCAATAGCCTCCAAATCGTTGAGTCGCTTGATATAAGCTTCCACAATCTCGCGGCGCGCACCCGGACGGGCACCCGATATAGCGTCACATACCTGCACGATAGGCGCCAACAAGGTTGTCATCTCCATCTCGTCATGGTGAGCGCCTATTGCGTTGCAGATATCAGGCTTCTCCTTATACTTCTCTGCTATCTTGGCACCATAAAGCGCGTGGGGCAACTCGCTCTCCTCATCGGGCACTTTGCCGATATCATGCAATAAGCCAGCTCGTTTGGCCTTCTTGGGATTGAGTCCCAACTCGCTGGCCATCACCGCGCAAAGATTAGCGGTTTCCCTAGCGTGCTGCAACAGGTTCTGTCCATAAGAGGAGCGATACTTCATCTTGCCTATGATTCGTATCAACTCAGGATGAAGCCCATGAATGCCCAAGTCTATGGCGGTGCGCTTACCTGTCTCTATCACCTCATTGTCCAGTTGCTTCTTCACCTTGGCCACTACTTCTTCAATGCGGGCGGGATGTATACGCCCATCAGCCACCAGCTGATGCAATGCCAATCGGCAAACCTCTCGCCGAATAGGATCAAAGGCGGATATCACGATAGCTTCAGGAGTGTCGTCCACCACTATCTCTACGCCTGCGGCCGCCTCCAAAGCACGTATATTACGTCCTTCCCTACCAATGATACGTCCTTTCACCTCATCATTGTCAATATGGAACACGCTCACGGAGTTCTCGATAGCGGTTTCAGTAGCCACTCGCTGTATGGTCTGTATCACGATTTTCTTGGCTTGCTGGTTGGCGTTAAGCTTAGCTTCCTCCATGATTTCGTTCACGTAGCTGGCAGCATCCAACTTGGCCTGGTCTTTCAGACTTTCCACCAAGCGTTGGCGAGCTTCCTCGGCACTCAATCCAGATATCTTCTCCAGTTTGGCTTGCTCTTGCTTCTGCATCTTCTCAAGCTCTTGTTGCTTGACCGCGAGCAACTTTTTCTCGTTTTCCACACGCAACTGACCTTGCTCCAGCTCTTGCTTGCGACGGCCCAATTCCTCTTGTCTTTGGTTGAGTGATAACTCACGCTGCTTCAGCTTGTTTTCGCCTTGCTGTATGCGGGCGTTGCGCTGCTGCACCTCCTTTTCCAGTTCCGCCTTCTTGTTCAAGAATTTCTCTTTCACTTCCAGCAGTTTCTTTTCTTTTATCACTTCGGCCTCTTTATCAGCCGCTTCTAGTGTCTGTTGGTATTTTCTGGTAATCACGTACCGGAAAATGACGAAACCCAAGACGCCACCTATGACAAGCATCAAGGCTCCCACTATTATAGTTGCTATCATATATATATGTAATTAAGTATTAAAAGTCATATTCTCCGTCTCAAAGCCTGCTTTTCCTCATGGAAATGAACATTTTGACAAAGCGGTTTCAAAGAAAACTCGCCAGTCTTGCCAAACGTGAAAAGGCCAAACCTAGTAATTGAATGCGGAAATAGCGTCCAACTAGTCGTTTTTACCTTTCAGGGCATCCTCGATTTCGGAAGTCAATTGACCGAGAATATCACTATAAGGGAGGGTATCGTTGCGTGCGGCCTCCTTTTGGTAGCGTAAGGCTATGTCTATCAACGCCATGTATAATATCTCCTTCTCACTCTTCCTGCCTTTATAAACAGACGCGTAAGAATTGACCACGGTGGTGATAAGCTTTTCGGCCTTACGATAATACTCTTCATCTTCCCGGTTGATATTCACCGAGATGACGGTATCGTATACGTTAAGCCTAATATGTAATTTCTCGTAGTTGTCTCCGCCCATCGCTGTGTCACTTGTTGCTCAGTAGCGTAATACACTTGTTCACGTCCCTGATGAGTTTGGCCAGTCTTTTCTTCGCGGTCTCCATGTCGCCATCGGAGATTTCCACCATCCTGGCCATCTTCAGGCTGTCATAGTCATTGCGAGCTTGCCTCAATTGCGCTTCCAACTCACTTATGCGAGTGTCACGCTCGCTTACCATCCGCTGAAGCTCTTGCTTCTCTTTCCGCAGCTCCTGGTAATGGAGAATCATCCCCCTTACGCGAGTGGCAAACGTATTGATGATTTTCTCGGTCGCGTCCATGACAATGACAATTTGGGTACAAATTTAAGATAATTTCCTGACAAAACAAAATTTCACGTTAAGTTTTTGTCACATCACCATAAATTTGACCCTCTCAAAGAGCGGCGTTATTTCTTCTTCTCGCTCTCCTCCTCGGCAGGACGCGGCTCTTTCTTAGCCAGCATCACCACTTGGTAAACAAAATCGGTGACCCACTTCTGGCTAAAGCCCAAGCGCATATTGTATTTCCTTATCTGGAGCACGGTTTTCATCACGCCCGCGTCACGATAGTCATTCTTGTTGAAAATATCGCCCACGGTCTTCTCGGTCATGGTATAAAGAGCCTTATGCATGAAACCTGGCAGGCGCAACTTGAATTTCATCAAGTTACCTACCAGCATCATGAGATCCTGGGAAAAGCCTTGGAACTGCACAAGATAGACGTTTATGTCCTGCATCTTACGGCAATTACCATGGATGCTACGGTCTATTTCCTTGAAGAAACTATCATCTGTGCCATAAATGTCTTTCATCATCTTCTTGACGTGAGTCTTCTCCCCCACTCCCAATTTATTGTTGACCGTGGGCACGTGCATCGTGGCCTTGAACACGCGCAAATCAGGCAACATGGCCAAGTTGGTAATGCCCAACTGGGACGCCAAAGCCGCCTGGAAATAGACTCTCACTAAGGTCATGAAGTCTTCCATACCACCCACTCGCTGGGCAGGTTCCTTCCGACCAAACAATCTTGAAAAAATACCCATTATCGTAAAATCAATATTGTAATGTTAATTAATTGAGTGGCAAAGTTACGACAATTTTGCCAATCCGCCAAGAAATCAGGGGAAAAACCTGTAAGGGCGCAAAATCGGAGAAGGGGAATAAGCGAACAAAGTAGTTCCCATCTTTACCACTAGATTATATTTTTCCCTATAATTTTTCCTAGTTATCAAAAAAAAACACTACCTTTGCAAAATAATGTGGTGCGCAACGAGTTTCGCACACACTTTAGCATATCGTTATCGCAATTAGCAAAAAGATGAAACATAACAACGGGACAGAGCTTATCAAAAGGGCCGTATTCCTGAGCGACATGGTGATTGCCAATATCTTATTGGCCGTCATCCTGCTTGCTTGCCCCTCCATATTGCCCGTTGGCCTCAACGTGAAGATGATATATTTCATCGTCAACGCAGCCATGCTCGTGGCGCAATATTTTTTCTCCAGCAACATTTACTTGCGAAGCGTAAAGCTTGAGAAAATATTTGTGCGAACACTTAGCCTTTGCCTGATGCAAACGGCCTGCACATTAGTATTTGTCCACTTTTTCACAGACGCGGACAAGTTCTTCAACATGGGGCTGTGTTTTGGCGTGCTGCTCTTCGCGGCGCTTTTCCTTTCCCGCTTGGCGGAGAAAAGTTTCATCAGCATGCTTCGCAAGAAAGGACACAACGCCCACAACGTACTCTTCGTAGGCAGCGACTTGGCCAACCTCTTGATTTATAAGAAGATGGTAGATGACATGAGCAATGGTTATCGTGTACTGGGATACTTTGCCAACCACGAGATACCCGATTGTCCCAAGGATTTGAAATATCTAGGCACACGAGACCGCCTAGACAAAATCATGAATCTGGACATGGACTTCACCGCCTCGGGAGAGAACATGAAAGTGGATGAGGTGTATTGCAGCATTTCCCACACAGACTCCGATTACATATTGAAGTTGATGCGTTTCTGCAACATGAATGTCATCCGCTTCCACTACGTTCCCCGCCAGTTTGGTACCACCCGTCTGTCACTCAAGCCTAGCCAAATGTTTGACACCACGGTATTCGTGCCCCGCACAGAACCCTTGGCCTATTGGGAGAACAGGTTGGTGAAAAGGCTATTCGACATTTTTGTCAGTGGCATCGCCTGCATATGCATGCTACCTTTCATTCCCATTATCGCCTTGATCATCAAACTGCAAAGCCCTGGCCCCATCTTCTTCCGCCAACAGCGCACGGGTATAGACGGCAAGGTGTTCTATTGCCTGAAGTTCCGCTCCATGCATGTCAATAAAGACAGCGACACAGTGCAGGCCACGGAGAAAGACCCCAGAAAGTTTAAGTTCGGCAATTTCATGCGTAAGGCCAACATAGATGAGTTTCCCCAATTCTTCAACGTGTTGAAGGGAGACATGAGCATCGTAGGACCAAGGCCTCACATGCTTTACCATACTAAGCTATACTCAGAGTTGATAGATAAGTATATGGTGCGTCATTTCGCCAAGCCAGGCATCACGGGTTGGGCGCAAGTGACGGGTTATCGCGGCGAGACCAAAGAGCTATGGCAAATGGAAGAGCGTATCCGCAGAGACATCTGGTACATCGAGAACTGGAGTTTCTGGCTCGACTTGCGCATTATCGCCAAGACAGCCTTCAGCATCGTGCATCATGACAAGAACGCTTATTAGCAAACATATTCACCCCTGACCGCGACATGAAAGGAATAGTGTTAGCTGGAGGATCGGGAACGAGATTGTATCCCATCACCAAAGGTATCAGCAAGCAGCTGATACCCATCTTCGATAAACCCATGATCTATTATCCCATTTCCGTATTGATGCTGGCAGGCATCCGGGAGATATTGATCATATCCACGCCCCACGACTTGCCTGGCTTTCGCAGGCTGCTAGGTGACGGTAAAGACTTTGGAGTCACGTTTGAGTATGCAGAGCAACCCTCTCCCGATGGACTGGCGCAAGCGTTTATCATTGGCGAGAAATTTATAGGGAACGACAGTGTTTGCCTGGTATTGGGTGACAACATCTTTTACGGAGCGGGCTTCACGGGCTTGCTCAGGCAGAGCGTGGAAGCCGCGGAGAAAGGGAAAGCCAGTGTCTTTGGCTATTACGTCAATGACCCCGAAAGATATGGCGTGGCCGAGTTTGACAAACAAGGCAATTGTCTCAGCATAGAGGAAAAGCCTCAACACCCTAAAAGCAACTATGCCGTAGTGGGTCTTTACTTTTACCCCAATAGCGTAGTGGAGATTGCCAAGCACATTAAGCCCAGTGCCCGCGGGGAATTGGAGATAACCACGGTAAACCAAGCCTATCTGCAAAGCCAGGACTTGTTGGTGCGTTGCCTGCAAAGAGGTTTCGCCTGGTTGGATACGGGCACCCATGACAGCCTGTCAGAAGCCTCCACCTTCATAGAAGTAATAGAGAAAAGGCAAGGTCTCAAGGTAGCCTGTTTAGAGGAAATAGCCTACAAGAAAGGCTGGATTACCGCAGAGAGACTGGAAGAGCTGGCCCAGCCCATGCTGAAAAACGATTACGGGCAATATCTCTTGGCCTTGTCCAAAGGGGAAAACGCATAACTTCACATATATAATACATCTCAAAAACGAGCTAGACAAAACAACAGCAGAATCATGGAAGAGAACAAAAATTACACGTCAATCTCCCAAGAGAACGCAGAAGAAAATTCCACTTTCGACTTCAACACCATCTTCACGATGTTGATACTCAACTGGAAATGGTTTGTGTTATCCATCATCATCTGCTTGGGACTGGCCGTGGTCTACTTGAAATTGGCTACGCCCAAGTATCAGGTATACGCCAAGTTCCTTATCAAGGACGAGGAGAACAATAAGTTGGGTGGCGCGGGAAGCAGCCTGCTCAACGAAACCTCACTGGGTTTCATCACCAACTCCAATGGTTTCGACAACGAGATGGAGATTCTCGGTTCACGCATGCTCTCTATCAATGTCATCAAGGAATTGAAACTCTATACATCTTACTATAAGGCAAATGGACTGAAAGATTCCATCCTCTATCGCACCCAGCCCATCACGGTGGAGATAGATTCCGCTCACCTGGCGAAATTGGGCAACGCGGAGATACATCTCACCATCACCAAATGGGAAAACGGCTATGAGGTAGAGGGAGCCTACACCACTCCCCTGCAAGAAGGAGCCGTGGGCGAGGAAGTGGAAGTAAACCACAACTTCACCAAGTTGCCCGCCACATTGAAGACCGGGGCGGGCATCCTTACCTTGAAGGACAATGGCTTGGCCATGGAGGTGGGCGACAAGGAAAAGGTAGACATCATATCCCCCGAGAGCATGGCCGACATTTACATGAAGCAGATGTCCGCGGAACAGACCTCCAAGACAACCACCATTGCCCAGCTTACGCTTACGGAAACCAGCAGGAGCAGGGCGCAAGACTATCTCAACCAGCTGGCGCTCTGCTACAACGAGCAAGCCAATGAGGACAAAAACGAAATCGCCATCAGGACAGAGGCCTTCATCAACTCCAGGTTGGAAAAGATTAACGCCGAACTGGGCGTGACGGAAGGTTCACTGGAGAAATACAAAAAGCAAAACCGGGTAGTAGAACTGCAGTTGAACGCGGAGAGCGCCATTACCAACGCAGAGCAGTTTAGCCAGAAACTGGCCCAGGCGGAAACGCAACTCGCCTTGCTGGCCTCGCTGAAAGAATACATGGAGGAGCCTCACAACAAATACCAGACCTTGCCTTCCAACGTAGGTCTGACAGACGAGAGCGCAACCCAATTGATAGCGAAGTATAACGAAATCGTATTGGAGCGCAACCGCTTGCTGCGCACCGCCAGCGAGTCATCACCCTCCGTATTGCCGCTCACCAGCCAGCTAGACCATCTCTATACCTCTATCCAAAGAGCCATGGAGCAGTCTCGCCGCTCCTTGCGCATAGAGCGGGACAATATCGCCAGCCAGTTTGGCAAATATCAAGGGCAAGTGGGACAAACCCCTGAGCAAGAGCGCACGCTCAACGAGATAGGCCGCCAGCAAGAAGTAAGGTCGGGTCTTTACCTGATGTTGCTGCAAAAAAGAGAAGAGAACTCCATCAATCTGGCCGCTACCGCCGACAAAGGCAAACTGATAGACGGTCCCACCGTGGAGGGAAAAGTAAGCCCCAAGACATCTATTATTCTCATGGTCGCGCTGGTGCTGGGTCTCGGCATACCTTTCGGAATCTTGTTCTTGCTGGAATTCTTCCGCTACAAGATTGATGGACACGAGGACGTGGAAAAGCTCACCAAGCTGCCCATCCTAGGGGATGTCGCCGTGGCGAGCGAAAGTGCCAAGGGCCGTGCCGAGATCGTAGTACACGAGAACGTGAACAACATGATGGAGGAAATCTTCCGCAGCATGCGCACCAACCTGCAGTTCATGCTCAAGGAAGGCGAAAAGACCATCATGTTCACCTCCTCCACCTCGGGAGAGGGAAAGACGTTCGTGGCCTCCAACCTCGCCATCTGCTTCGCCTTGCTGGGCAAGAAAGTAGTGCTTATCGGACTGGATATCCGCAAGCCCAGATTGGCAGACCTCTTCCGTATAGACAACAAGCATACGGGTATCACCAACCTACTGGTGAAGAGCAATGTCACATGGGAAGACATCCAAAAACAAATACTTCCCTCTGAAGTCAACGCCAACATGGACTTGTTGATGGCTGGCCCCGTGCCGCCCAATCCCGCAGAGTTGTTGAGCCGTCCGACTTTGGACAAGATATTCGAGATTCTCAGGGAGCACTACGACTATATCCTCGTGGACACCGCGCCTGTAGGCCTGGTCACCGATACGCTCCACATTTCCCGCGTGGCAAACATCACGGCCTATGTCACCCGTGCCGACTATACGCCGAAAGAAAATATCCTCATGGTCAACAAGCTGGCCGAGGACGGCAAGCTGCCCAATGTCTCCATCATCATCAATGGTATAGACATGTCGCTCAACAAGAACAGCTTCCGTTACGGCTATGGCAAGTACGGCAAATACGGCAAGTATGGACACTACGGACATTATGGACACTATGGCTCCTATGGTTCTTACGGCAATTACAGCAACAGCCACTATGGCAACGCGAACGATAACTCCATAAAGAAATAAAACCATGGCAATAATAGCAGTAGACTTCGACGGCACCATCGTCACCCACGAGTATCCCAACATAGGCGAAGAACTTCCTTTCGCCACGGAAACGCTTCGCATGCTGATACGCGACCATCATCGTGTCATCCTGTGGAGCGTGAGAGAAGGTAAACTCTTGCAAGACGCCATAGACTGGTGTCGTGAGCGCGGCGTGGAGTTCTATGCAGTCAACCGCGATTATCCCGAGGAGGAGAAAGAGAAAAACAACCACTACAGCCGCAAGTTGAAAGCCGACTACTTCATAGACGACCGCGGCATAGGCGGCCTGCCTGACTGGGGACAAATCTACCAGATTATCTCCCAAGGTAAATCCTATCGCCAATTGCTGCTGGAAAGCATGGGGCAAACAACGCAAGAGCCTCCCAAGAAAAAACACTGGTGGCAACGATAGGATTCACAGCCCATTGTGAAACCAACACAAGGGGAGGGGCATGCAAGCCCCTCCCCTTGTGTTTTTCATGGTCCAACCACGCTCTAGCGGCAAAACGGAAAGGGTCTTGAGCTCCCCAGGCATCCGCCTTCGCATGCGTCATCAGTGAATGTAGAGACGCGTTCCCGCATCTCGGCAAACCTACAGGCCTTTGCGATGGGCGACTTTATTCAGCCATCTTGCCTGCCGAGACGCGAGACCGCGTCTCTACAGCTCACTTCCCCGCACCTTCCACCTCTGGAAGGGACAAGAGACGCGTGTCAATGCCTTCCCGCAGACGGATTGGGGCTGGAAACACGCGTCAGAACCTTCCCGCAGATGGTTTGGGGCAAGAAACACGCGTCAATGCCTTCCCGCAGACAGTTTGGGGCTAGAAACACGCATCAAAACCTTCCCGCAGACAGTTTGGGGCTAGAAGCGCGCGTAAAAACCTTCCCGCAGACAGTTTGAAGCAAGAAACGCGCGTAAAAGGCGGGATTGTAGAGACGCGAGAACGCATCTCTACACTTTGGCGATGACAGGTTACCATCCCATGAACAGGGCATAAAAAAGACTCTCCCAAGCCCTATGGCTTGAGAGAGTCTCTTGCAATATTTGTATGCCGTATATCCTCTAGAAGAAGAGATAACGATTGTCTACCACCTTGCCATTGAGGTAAAGCTCCTGCATGAAGTTGCTGGCGTATTGCATGCGACGCTGCGTGAGCTTGCTCTCCATGGATTTTTGGTCGTATTTCACGTTACGCTTGGTCTTGTCGGTTACCTGGAACACATAGACTCCCGCCTGGCCCTTGACAGGTTTAGCGCAGAAAGCACCTTTCTTGGTAACAGCAACAGCTCCAGAGAGGGCTGGCTCACTGGCACCCGTAGAAGTAACGAACACAGGCGCGGCGAAAGTAACCTGATTGATGTCCATGACCTTAGCCCCCTTGGACTTGGCGGCGGCAATACTCTTCACGCCATTCAACTTGGCGATGAGTTTTTCCGCTTTCTTGTCCCTAATGACTTCAGCCTTCACGATATCACGCACCTGGGCGTCATCGAGGCCACGATAGCCTACACGATGAATGTCGTCAAGGATGACCACCAAGAGGCAATCGTTGTTACCGCACTCATAGAGAGGAGATACATCGTCTTTCTTGGCGTCAAACACCCATTTCAGCGCATCGCGAGTGGAGTTGATATTAGCCACATTGTGGGCAGCGGTGGTCATATCCATCAACTGCTGCACCTTGTAGCCACTCTTTGTGGCGTTCTTGGTAAGATCCGCAGCGGTCTGGTTAGCGCTGACGAAACTGGAGAACTTGTTGTAAGCGGCACGATAAGTATCCTTGGAGAAATCTATCGTCTTCTTGATGACAGCGGCTTGGTACTTGGTGACCATGGCCTTGCGGTCTAACACCTGTATGACAATATTGCCTTGAGACATGGGTAGCAACTGATAAGCGTTGACCGTGGCATTGTTGAGCGTATTAATCATTTGCTTGGTGTCGGAGCTCATGGTCTGGGAGAACTCATACTGACGTGTGGTCATCCACATCTTCTCTCCTGTCTGGCCATACTTCTTGGCCAACACCTCGAAGTCAGCACCGCCTTGGAGGGCAGTAAGAATGGAATCCGCACGCTGCTTGGAATCATCAAGAGATGTGCCAGGAGCCTGTATCAGGCGATATTGTATGGAATCTGGCAATTGAACCTTAGCCACCAACTTCATGATGTTAAGGGTGTTGTCCAGTTTGTTTTCCTTTACGGCCGTCGTCTCTCCCACGGCAACAGAATCAAGATTCGCGGCGATATCCATGGGATATGCTTCCTTGCCAAGAGGGATACCAAGGTAAGGAACGGTAGAGGCTGCCTTGCGCACTACTTCCTCGGGATTGGCAGCGGCGGCCAACTCGGCATGATAACCCACGAAGTCTTTCTGGATGGCCTGACGGTCTTTCGCGCTCGCGGTTACCTGCACTGCCACATACTTGATATCGCGACTCTCAACAGGCTGAATGAAACGAGCCTTCATCTCTTCATATTTCGCTTTCAACTCGCTTTCCTCCACTTTCACCTCACTATCTTGCACATCTGTGTAAGGAAGGGCTGCCAACTGTATCTTGCTCTCCTCATTCTCTTCATTGAAAGCCATCTTGGCCTCAATGGGGTTAGAGAGGAAACAATTTGCCAACAAAGCCTGATACTTCTGCGCCAAGGTCTGTTGACGGAGCGTCTTCTCTATGAAAGTCCAATAGCGATAGATGACGGAATATTGCTCCATCAATTGTGCATTGGCCTGAGGGTTAGCTTGCTGTGCCTTGTAATCCGCCAAGAACTTCTGCAAGGAAGTAAGATCAAAGCGACCTGTCTGCTGATTAACGAAAGGCGTCTGCAAAAGCATGGGGTTGGTACCTTCCTTGAGAATGTTCTGCAACTCAGTATCGGTAACCGTCAAGCCTAATTTCTCGGCCTCGCCCTCCACCAACTTGTTGGAGACGAAAGTATTCCACACTTGGTCACGGATTTGTGTCATCTGTTCCTCGGGCAAATTGTCCTCGCCTCTTTGCATCTTGATGACATCAGTATATTCCTCAACAAGCTTCTGGAACTCTTGTACGTTGATTTTTTCTCCCAACACTTCGCCTACCTGCATCTTGCTTTCGTTGCTTGTAGCCTCACAGGAGCGCATGAATTCCTCGGCGATAAACGCGAAAAGACCAAGACCGATAATACATATCAGGATGGTCCCTTTTTTTCTGATTGATCCTAATGCTGCCATTATTTATCGATAGTTTTATTATTTTTGGCTAGTATTCAAAATTGCGTACAAAGGTACTGAAAAAACATGAAACACCGAAACTTTGACCGTTTTTTTTTCATTCAACGACCTTCAAGCGCACGAGTTCTATCTTTGTCATAGTGCTTTTCAATATCTTAAACTCCCATTTTCCTATCTTGACAACCTCGTTGAGCTTGGGGAAGCTCTGGTACTCATGGAGTATCAGTCCGCCTATGGTCATATAATCCTCGCCTTCCGGCAATTCGAGGGAGAACAGTTCATTCACCTTGTCTATTTCCAAACGGGCGGAAAGCACATACTCATTGTCGGCCACACGCTTGGCCACGTACTTTTTGGAGTCGTGCTCGTCTTCTATATCGCCGAAGATGTCTTCCACGATATCCTCCATGCTCACGATACCACTAGTGCCTCCAAACTCATCAACTACCACCGCCAATGACTTCTTCTGTTGCATAAAGGTCTGCATCAGTTTTTGGGCTGGCATGGTCTCTGGAACGAATGGCATCTTGCTGATATGGTCACACCAATTGGAGGGTGAACGAAACATCTCGGAACTATGGATATAACCAACAACATGGTCAATGTCTTCCTCGTAAACCACTATTTTTGACAATCCGTTCTCTATAAACATCTGCAACAAGTCTTGCAGAGAGCAAGATGTAGGGACTGCCCTTATTTCCGTACGGGGAACCATGCAGTCTCGCACCTTTGTATCTGGAAAGTCAAGCGCGTTTTGGAAGATTTTCATCTCGTCGTCTACCTCATCATCCTTGGCCTGGGCGATACTTGTCTGCACCAAGTTATCCAAATCCACCTTGGAAAAGCCATCATCTTCCTCTTCGCCTACCATACGCACGCCAAACACGCGTAACAATATCCTGCTAAGAAAAGTGGAAAGGCGACTTATTGGCCAAAGCACGATATAGCACAAATAGGCAGGAAGTGAAAAGATAGTCAAGAGTCTATTGGGATTACTCTTGAAAAGCGTCTTGGGCAAGAACTCTCCCGTAAACAGCACTACCAAAGTGGAAAGAACCGCATCGGCAGGCACCGTGAACGCGGGTTCCATGCCTTGGAAAAGTGTATTGTCCACCAAGGCGGCAAACAGAATACCATAAACCACCAATACGATATTATTACCCACCAACATAGTGGATACAAAAGCGTTTGGATGGGCATAAAATACGGAGATGAGCTGTCGAGAAAGACCTCCACGTTCCTTGTCCATCTCGAGCAGCAACCTGTTAGAAGAGACAAAGGCCATCTCCATGCCACTAAAGAAGGCCGAGAAGGCCAACGTAACAACGATTCCTATGATAAGACTTGGCTCCATGTCGCTAATGAGTAAGGGGTATGGATGTGGCTCTGCGTGGTGGCGCTTGCTGGCGCAAGGTATTCTTCACGCTATCTGGTGCCGTGCGTATGCTATCCGAAGAGGAGTCTTCTATGTCGGAACGTTCGAAACTTCCCTTGGAATTGCTCACATAATATTTCGTCATCTTCTCGTCACTACGGAAATAAGTACCCTCCAAGGTACGTTCAGGCGTGACAAGCCTGCTATACTTATTGCTCCACAGCTCGTGCTTATTCTCATCCCAGAAGAGTTCTTCGCTGGAGAAGCGCAAGCCATCCTTGGTAAGAACCCGCACCCTACCTCGCAACTCCCATTGGTGGAGTTGGTCATAATAGTACGCTGTGTCTGCCTGGATATAACTATTGATATGCAGTTTTTGGTCAAACTGCTCCAAAAAAAGCCCTTTGTCGAAAGTCCATCGTGAAATGCGCTTGGCCTGGTTTACATCCCAGCGTTCTGCCACAATGCGATACTTGATGACACCAGAGTCACTGATGAGTGTATTCACGCCATAGCTTGTCATCACCGAAGCCGAGTCTTTAGGATAGATAGCTGGGGCTATGTGCTCTTGGCGGTTCTCACAACCTAGCAAGCCCATCAGCGTCATCACTCCTATTATATATATAATAATGTGTCTCATCGCCTATCAAGAAAAGACGCGGGGAGACTTATTCCACTTTCCACTTCGAGAACCAACGCTCGTTAAAGGTAAATCCTATGTTGATGCGGAAAGTATTTTCCTTTATCAAGTCCTTGGCGGAAGAGCGCACCCATTGCCCGCTGATATTCAATATGGAACGGTTGTTATACCGATTGATAATAGGTATTCCAAAACCCGCGCTGACAGATATTTCCTTTGGCCCGTCAATTCCATTGACCTTGTAATAAGGAGTAGCGTAGCTTACACCCACTCTATAGGAAATACGCCTGAAGAAATTACGATGGTTCTCACCTGGAAGGAACTGAGCACCGAGATTCAGCTTGTGGCGGTCTTGATACACTCCGCTGTGAAGCGTATAGGATGACTCTCCTCCATTCTCGCGGAAGAGCGGATAATCTATGCTACCCCATTGCTGCAAGGTGTAATCCAGTCCCACTTTGAGTTGATTATTGTAGTTCCACATCAAGCCCGCACCTATCATGGTGGGAATTTCCAACGCCTTGGCAATGGTAAAGGTCGTAGTGTCTGAAACGCCTGTCTGCGAGTTGCTGGAATACATATCCATTACGGCATCTCCGCCAAGACTGTGTCCCGGAGAATAAGTCACGCCCAAAGTGAGCCAATTGTTCTTGAGAATCTTATGGGTATATTGCAAGCCAAAATCCAACTTATAGCTTCTGGCCTCTCCCGAATAGACACGGGAAAGCGTGTTGATATAGGCATCACTATAGGCATTGGTCAACGTCCGTGTGTAGTCGCCCCACAAATAAGAGATGTTAGCACCGAAGGCAAAACCTTTAAACGGCTCCCAACCTGCACCTACATAAACCTGATGGAAACCACCCTCACCCGTGAAAGAATTGGTACAGGTCACGTTAGGCATATTTTCTCCCACCTCGGAAGTATAAGAATAACTATATCCCACATTGGTAAAGGGGATGATACCAAAGCTCACTCCCACATGCTTGGCTGCCCTAAATGCCGCCACGGCATATTCAAAGTTCGCGTTTTGAGCGTTCACCTTGGAACCTCGTTCATTGAAATTGGTAATCTGCCCCGATATACCAGCGTCGAAAATAAAACTCAAAGAGTCTATTGCGGAATATGAAGCGGGGTTGAGATAGTTCACCTGATTATGCTCATGAAAACCCAAGCCCACTCCATTCATGCCTCGGTTGAAGCCTGATGACTGGTCTGAGAGTATGCCCAATCCATATTGTGAATAGGGAGAATTAGTGCCGCTTTGGGCATGTGTCAATATGGCGATGCCCAACAAAACAGGCAAAAGAAATGTTCTCTTCATTCGTTCTTCTTTAAATTCAGTGTGCAAAAGTATCGAAAAATTTCGATATAAAAGAAGGATAAATGGAAAATATCTGTTATTTTTGCACCGTGAAACGTTTTATATCACTTTTAAAGCTATCGTGCCTCGTTATTTTAATCAACTTGACGAGTATCGCGAGAGCTTCTGGACAACAGGGTGACACGACAGGGAATGACTCGTGGTTGGACTCGGTGGAGATATCGCTACTCACGTGTGGTCCCTCTCCCGAGATATACGCCCTTTATGGTCATACCGCTTTGCGCATACAAGACCCCGCACGCCAAATAGATTGGGCTGTCAATTGGGGGATTTTCAATATGCGGGAGCGGTTTTTCGTGTTGCGCTTTGTCTTTGGCCTTACGGATTATCGAGTAGAGGTGTTTCCCATGGCGGAGATGTTGGCGGACTATGCCGCAGAAGGCAGATGGATCAAAGAACAGTACGTGCGCCTCACAAGAGAAGAAAAGAAAAGACTCCTCACCGCTTTGGAAGAGAACCTGAAGCCGGAAAACGTTTACTACCGATACAACTATTTCTACGACAACTGCACCACAAGGCCCAGGGACTTGATTGTCGGCAGCCTCAGCCACAATGACTACCCGGTCACCGTGCCCACGCAGACCACTTACCGGGAAGAGATACACAAATGGAATGAGCATCATCGATGGGCAAGATTCGGCAAAGACCTGCTTTTAGGCGTAAAGTCAGATGTGCCGCTCACTTCCAGGGAAGCAGAGTTCCTGCCAGACAATTTAAGGAAAAGTTTTGATAAGTGGGATAGAGTATATGGCACACATTACCTCCTGGCACCGCAAGCGGAAGTGAACGACGACGAGGGACTTACCCCACTTGCCTGCGCCATCATCGTGGCCGTACTCATTGTGGGGTTGACCGTCATAGGATATTTCAGGAAATGGTCTTTGTTATGGCTTGACAGCACTTTGATGGTGTTGGTCGGCTTGCCAGGTATCATCCTCTTCGCCATGCTCTTCTCGCAGCATCCTACGGTGAACTGCAATTTCCAATTGCTCCTGCTCAACCCCTTGGCACTTTGGGGAGCTTTCCTCTTGTGGCAAAAAAAATGGCGCAGAAAAGTGGCATGGGTATGGCTGGCATGTATTCTCATCTGCATCTTGGGCAGCATTTGGCAACGATATGCCGAGGGCATCATCGTGTTGGCTTTCGCCTTGCTCATCAGATGCATAGACCGATTACGACATGATGAATAAATATATAGCCGCATTACTCGTCATACTGGCCGCGACAGGCATGGAAGCGCATACTTATCAGTCTGCGCTTAAGTTTGCCGTGGGCAATCTTTCATACGAGGAATTCATCAAGCAGCCTCAAGCACGTGCTCTTGAAGATGACCTGCTGGCTATCATCAAAGCCATAAAAAAAGCGAAACACGACCTAAAACAATTACACCAGTATAAAAGCAACGGCACTGGTGCGGCTCACTATAAGACAAATAGTCCTTCCCCTACATGTTTCCTAGAGCAAGACCGCAATGCGCATAATGCTTGGCGGTCTCTTTTGGCCCATGGCTATTGGAAGAGCATCGTAATCAGGGGACCTTGTCTGCCGTAATGGAAAAGAGCGGGAATATCCTTCCCCCACTCCCTCCTTATCACATTAAATATAATAAGAGAAAACAATTCCAAACAATATCAATCATAAATTACAAGAGAAATGAATCTTAACAAGATATTACAAGCCCTATTTGGCAACAAGTCTTCACGTGACATGAAGCTTATACAGCCTATCGTGGAGAAAATCAAAGCTGAATACGAGAACATCAAAGTTCTCTCCAATGATGAATTGCGCGCCAAGACCAAGGAAATACAACGTTACGTGCAAGACTCCGCGAAAGAACAAAAGGAGAAGATAGCAGAACTGAAAGCCACCATAGAGGATACGCCCATCGATGAGCGCGAGGCCATTTTCAATCAAATAGACAAATTGGAAAAAGAAGCGCTTGACATCTATGAGAAAGCGCTTGATGAGGTAATGTATACCGCTTTCAGCATCGTGAAAGAAACCGCACGCCGTTTCGCCGAAAACGAGGAAACTATCGTAACCGCTACCGACTTTGACCGCGAATTGGCCGCAGACCCGAAGAAAGACTTCATCACCATAGATGGCGATAAAGCCATCTACCATAACCACTGGACCGCAGGCGGTAACGACCTCAAATGGGAAATGGTGCATTACGACGTGCAGTTGTTTGGTGGAGTCGTGCTCCATCAAGGCAAGATTGCCGAAATGGCCACTGGTGAGGGTAAGACATTGGTAGCCACCCTTCCCGTATTCTTGAACGCTTTAACTGGCAATGGCGTACACGTGGTGACAGTCAACGACTACTTGGCTAAGCGTGACTCTGAGTGGATGGGACCACTCTATGAGTTCAATGGTCTCTCAGTGGACTGTATTGACAAGCATCGTCCCAACTCAGACGAGCGCCGCAAAGCTTATTTGGCAGATATCACTTTCGGAACCAACAATGAGTTCGGATTTGATTACTTGAGAGACAACATGGCCATCAGTCCCGCAGACCTCGTGCAGCGTCAACACAACTATGCCATTGTAGACGAGGTGGACTCTGTGTTGATTGACGATGCCCGTACTCCTTTGATTATTTCCGGTCCAGTGCCAAAGGGTGACGACCAAATGTTTGAGCAATACCAACCCTTGGTGGAAAGGCTCTATGAAGTACAACGCAAGCAAGCTACCGAATTGTTGGCTGAAGCCAAGCAGAAAATCACCGAAGGTCAGGGGAAGAATGACTCCAAGCTCACGGAGGAAGGTTTCCTTGCCCTGTTCCGTTCCTATAAAGCACTGCCCAAAAACAAACCTCTTATCAAATATCTTTCCGAGGAAGGCATCAAGGCTGGCATGCTCAAGACTGAGGAATATTACATGCAAAACAACAACCGCGAGATGCCCAAGGCTATTGAGCCTCTTTATTTCGTAGTAGAGGAGAAACTCAACTCGGTGGAACTCACGGACAAGGGTACCGACTGGCTGGCCAAGCAGGTGAACGACAAGAACCTTTTCGTATTGCCCGATATCACCACCCAAATGTCTGAGCTGGAAGCCAATACGCAACTTACAGACGAAGAGCGCATCGACAAGAAAGACGAGTTGATGGCCTACTATGGAGTGCAGAGCGAGCGGGTACACACCTTGCAACAACTGCTCAAAGCCTACACCATGTTCAATAAAGATGACGAATACGTGGTGATAGACGGAGAGGTGAAGATAGTGGACGAGCAAACTGGACGTATCATGGAAGGCCGCCGTTGGAGTGACGGGCTTCATCAAGCCGTGGAGGCTAAAGAGCACGTGAAAGTAGAGGCTGCCACGCAGACTTTTGCCACTATCACCCTGCAGAACTACTTCCGCATGTACCACAAATTGGCGGGCATGACGGGTACCGCTTCTACCGAGGCAGGCGAGTTCTGGGACATTTATAAGTTGGACGTGGTAGAGATACCTACCAACAAGCCTGTTATCCGCAAGGATTTGGAAGACCGCGTCTACAAGACAGCACGAGAGAAATATAAAGCCGTGATAGACGAGATTGAGGCTACCAGAAACGCGGGGCGTCCCTGCTTGGTGGGTACCACTTCCGTGGAAATATCCGAGTTGTTGAGCAAGATGCTCAAGATGCGCAACATACCTCACCAAGTGTTGAATGCCAAACTGCACCAAAAAGAGGCGGAGATCGTAGCCTTGGCAGGACAAAGCACCAACGGCAAAGGTGCGGTGACCATCGCCACTAACATGGCGGGCCGTGGTACCGATATCAAGTTGTCTCCCGAGGTGAAAGAAGCGGGCGGATTGGCTATTATCGGTACAGAGCGTCACGAAAGTCGCCGTGTAGACCGTCAGTTACGTGGTCGTGCAGGCCGCCAGGGAGACCCAGGCTCTTCCGTATTCTACGTGTCTTTGGAAGACAAGTTGATGCGCCTCTTCGGTAGCGAGCGTATCGCCAGGGTTATGGATCGCTTGGGCTTCGAGGAAGGTGAGCGCATAGAAAGCTCCATGATCAGCAACAGCATTGAGCGCGCCCAAAAGAAGGTAGAGGAGAACAACTTCGGTATCCGTAAACACCTGTTGGAATACGACGACGTGATGAACAAGCAACGTTCAGTAATCTATGAGAAGCGTCGCCACGCCTTGATTGGTGAGCGTATCGGAATGGATATCGCCAACATCATTTGGGATCGAGTGCTCAATATACTTGACATGGATTACGAGGGCGCCAAGGAAAACTTCCTCAAGATATTGGCCATGGAGATGCCTTTCACGCAAGAAGAATTCGAGGCCAAGGACAAGAATGAGTTGGCCGAGCTGGCATTCCAGGCGGCTATGGCCAGCTTCAAGCGCAAGACCGACCGCATACAACAAATGGCATGGCCTGTAGTAAAGGAAGTTTACGAGAATCAGGGAGCTATCTACCAACGCATCATGGTGCCCATTACCGATGGCAAAAGGGTATACAACATACCCTGCGAGCTGGAGGAAGCCTACAAGACAGAGGGCAAGAGCATCGTCAAGCAGTTTGAGAAAGTCATCTTGCTGCACATCATCGATGAGAACTGGAAAGAAAACCTGCGCATGCTTGACGAGTTGCGCCACTCCGTGCAAAACGCCAGCTACGAGCAGAAAGACCCCTTGCTCATCTTCAAGTTGGAAAGCGTAAAGCTATGGGACAACATGATCAATGAGATGAACAACCGAATGGCAAGCATCCTGATGCGTGGCCAGATACCCGAGATGCAACCCGCGAGCAACGTGAGGGAAGCTGCTCCTGAGCAGCGTAGCCAAAGATACACGGAACAGAAGACCAACCTGGACGAGGAGCGAGAGCAGTTGGAAAGATTGGCACAACAACGAGCCGCCAACCAAGACACGCGGGAAGGAGCCAACCAGCCCAAGCGGATGCCTTACAGGGCAGAGAAAATGCCCCGTCCCAATGATCCCTGTCCATGCGGTAGCGGTAAGAAGTTCAAATATTGTCACGGAAGAAACCTCTAAGTATGGAGATCAACGTCAATCAACTCAAGAAGTCTTTTGGCCAAAACGTGGCCGTAGACATTGACACACTGCATATCAAGGAAGGAGAAATTCTCGGCCTCGTTGGCAACAACGGGGCCGGGAAGACTACGCTCTTCCGGCTGATGCTCGACCTCATCAAGACCGACGAAGGCAATGTCACATTGGGAGGCATAGACCCCACCAAGTCTGAAGACTGGAAAGACGTGACGGGCAGCTATATAGACGAGGGCTTCCTGATAGACTTTCTCACGCCAGAAGAATACTTTGAGTTCGTAGGGAAAACTTATGGAACCAAGGTTGACCTGGAAGACGAATTGACCCAGCAATTTATGTCAGGGGAGGTAATGGGGCAAAAGAAACTCATCCGGGACCTCTCCGCGGGCAACAAGCAAAAGGTAGGTATCATCGCCGCCATGCTAGGAAGGCCGCGGTTGCTGGTGCTGGACGAGCCCTTCAACTTCCTTGACCCCTCAAGCCAGAACTTGCTCAAGAAGATACTCACCCGTTACAATGAAGAGACGGGAGCCACCATCTTGGTGTCGAGCCACAACTTGCAGCACACCATAGAGATAAGCAACCGTATCACGCTCATGGAACACGGGCATATCATAAAAGACCTGGACAACAGCGGACAAGCAGCGGAACAAGAACTGGAAAACTATTTCAATGCCTAAAGCGTAAAGAAAATGGAGAAGAAAGACCTGCGTATCGTATTCATGGGCACCCCGGAATTCGCCGTAGGCACGTTGCGAGCCTTGGTGGAGGGAGGATATAACGTGGTGGCGGTAGTCACCCAGCCCGACAAACCCGTGGGACGCCACCAAGACACACTGCAGCCGTCCGCCGTGAAGACATATGCCCTGGAGCATGGACTCCCCGTGTTGCAGCCCGTGAAGATGAAAGATCCCGACTTCGTGGAAGCCTTGCGCCAATACAAAGCCGACTTGCAAGTGGTGGTGGCCTTCCGTATGCTACCGGAAATAGTGTGGGACATGCCTCGCCTAGGAACATTCAACGTGCATGCCGCCCTGCTGCCTCAATATCGCGGAGCGGCACCCATCAACTGGGCCATCATCAATGGCGAGACGGAAACAGGCGTAACCACTTTTTTCCTGGACAAAGATATCGACACGGGGAAAATCATCATGCAAGAGAAATTCCCTATACCCGATGACGCCAATGTGGAATATGTCTACGACGGCCTGATGGAGCTGGGGGCGAAGGTAGCCCTGCGAACCATAGACCGCATGCTGGAAGCCGATGGACAGATAGAAGCCACGCCCCAGGCCGAGTTGCTCAACATGCCTGAAGAGCGCTTGCGCCCCGCCCCCAAGATATTCAAGGAGACTTGCCAGATAGACTTCCGCCAGAACGCCAAGCGAGTGTATGACTTCATAAGGGGACTTTCTCCCATACCGGGAGCATGGACGCTGATGGCCAAAGCCGGCGAGAAACCGCTAACGCTCAAGATATACAAAGCCTGCAAGACCGGCTCTCCCACCCAGGAAGAGCCCGGGACGCTGATGGCAGACGGCAAGCGGCTGCTGGTGGCCTGCGCTGACGAGTGGCTACAGATAGATACCTTGCAGCTAAGCGGCAAAAAGAAAATGGAGACGCGAGACTTCCTCAACGGGATGCGCGACATCAATGAATACCAAACAACTACCCATTCATGAACAGACAAGAAGATATACAGAAGGCCGTGGAGTGCATGCGCAAAGGAGGCGTGATACTCTATCCCACGGATACCGTATGGGGGATAGGCTGTGACGCCACCAATCCCGAGGCCGTGGAAAAAGTATACGCCATCAAGCGGAGAAACGAGAGCAAGGCCCTGATATGCCTCGTGGACTCTGACGCGAGGCTGCAACGATACTTCCGCAATATACCCGACATCGCATGGGAGCTGATTGACCTCAGCGTGAAGCCCACTACCGTCATATTGGACAACGCCTGCAACGTGGCCCCAAACCTGGTGGCCGAGGACGGCAGCCTGGGCGTTCGCGTTACCCAAGAGCCTTTCTCCAAGGAGCTATGCTTCCGCATGCAAAAGCCCATCGTAAGCACCAGCGCCAACATAAGCGGTGAACCGACGGCGGAAAACTTTTGCGACATATCGCCCGACATACTGGAAGCGGTGGACTACGTTTGCTTCTCCCGCCGACAGGAGCATAAGCCCCACAAGCCCAGCGCCATCATCAAGCTCACGAGCGACGGCTGCGTTTCCGTCATTCGCCGATAACCCGCGCGCATGGAACACATTATCTGCAGCATATCGGCTTGCGTGATAGGCTTCACGGCTTCCTTTTTCGCGTTCGCCGCCCTACATATGGCGAACAGGAAGCAACCCACCCGACTCCAAAAACTATCCGTTTGGATATTCGCCATTTGGAGCGTGGACACGCTTAAAGACCTCCTGTTGCCTATCTATGGTTACGAAGAAGAAGGCCTCTCCACGGCCATCTTCTTCATAGATGGCTGGTTGCTGCTCACTTTCACCGCCTTCTTGCGCGAGGTATGCCCACCAAAGCCAGGCAAGCGCAGGGAAAACCGCTACCTGCTGCCCGCCCATTTCGTTTACATAGCCATACCTTTCGTCGCCCTCAGCGTGGCCCAGGCCATCTTCCAAAAAGATTGGATCACCACGCTTTATATGTGGATGCTCGTGGTATTCGGGAGCATCACCATCGTGGCAAGCCTGAAAAGGGCACACCGATACAGGGAATTTCTCAAACAACACTATTCCGACATCACCCACAGAGACATCACCCGCATCACCTACTCCTTCATCGCGGGGTCTTTCTTCTATATGCTCTCGTGGCTTATCATATCGTTGGTGAACAATCCGCTCTTCGATATCCTTTACTATACAACGGGCATCGTCCTTTGGCTAACCGTCATTCGCCAAAGCGAGAACCTGGAACCCACAGAAGAAATACCGCTTCCGGAGCCTATCACCGAACCTTTGGGAACGAAGGCTTACGCCTTTGAAGATGACCTCAGGAAGGCCATGGACGAAAAGGAACTTTACCTAGACCCCAATCTCACCCTGCAATCGCTCGCCATCGCAATTGGCACCAACCGCACATACCTGAGCCGCTACCTGAGCGAAGTGAAGGGAACCAACTTTTGTGATTATATCAATCAGCAACGGATATTCCAAAAGAGCATCCCCTTGCTCGCCGACGAGAATAAATACACGCTGGACTACGTCGCATTGAAGAGCGGCTTTAACTCCCTGTCTACCTTCCAGCGCGCCTTCTGCAAATACAAGGGCATAACCCCAGGACAATTCCGCGACCAGTCACTGGGTCCATGCACCTCTCCCACCCCAAAGAAAACGACTCTATAGCAAATTCGCGGGAGGTTGACCAACCTCACGCGAAAACTCACGGACATACTATCTGAACCTGTTTTGGATAGCTATAAAATCGCGTTTATATAATTCCAAAGTCTGTTCCACGACGTGAAATAGCTATTCCACGTCGAGAAACAGCCATTCCACGTCGAGAAACAGCCATTCCACGTCGTGGAATAGCTATTTCACGTCGTGGAACAGATTTATAAGCTATTATCTCGCCATTTATCTACTATGAAAAAGCGGTTTATGTCCATGCCATTTCCATTTATATCCCACTATTTACCGCACTTCCCGCCATGAAAGCCAAAAACGGAGAGCGTTCCCAAACCTAAAAAAATATTAATTACGGAAAGATAATTTTAAATAGCATGAAATTATTTCCTTACATCGGGAAACTATTGTAATTTTGTTTGCCAAACAAGAAAAGCATATGAACAAGGTATTTTTCGCTATAGTTGGCACGCTGTTTCTCACATCCTGCGCCAACACCTTTAATATCAGTGGCACGTCTAACGTTTCCACGCTGGACGGGCGCATGCTCTACCTGAAGGTAATACAAGACAACGAGCTGGCGAACATAGACTCATGCGACGTGCTGCACGGGCAATTCCGCTTCGGCGGGCCGCTGGACTCCGTGCAAGTAGCCCACATCTTCATGGATGAAGAGAACGTAATGCCGGTGGTATTGGAAGGAGGCAAGATACAAGTAAGGCTAGACGACACGCAAATGACCGTAACGGGCACTCCCCTGAACGAGGCATTGACCGAGTACAGCCAGGAAATCAAGAAACTGAACGGAGAACTGCAAGAGCTGGCGCACGAAGAATACCAAGGCATCGCCAACAACAAGAACATGGAGGAAGTCTACCGCCACCTGAGCAATCGGCAGGAAAAGCTATCGCAGAAACTGGACAACATCACCTCCCGTTTCGTCATAGACAACTTCGACAACGTTTTGGGTCCCTGGGCATTCATGGCCTACGTGAGCCGCTATCAATATCCCATCACCGATCCGTGGATAGAAGACATCATGAGCAAGGCCACCAGCACATTCAAGAACAACTACTTCGTGAAGGACTACTACGCCAAGGCGCAAGAAAACGAGCAAATCATCAACGGCATGAAAGACCCAGAAACCGCCACGCCGCCGATCACTGATCCCAACGCGGCTCCCGCGCCTACGCCCAACGAGTTGGCAATGCCCGCGGACTCCAGCTCAATAATGAAATGAAGACACTTATCAAGGGAGGAACGCTTGTAAACAAAGGCCAATCCCACAAAGGGGACCTGCTGATAGAGAATGACAGGATTTCCAGGACATTTCCTACAGGCTCATGCCCCGATGGCGACTATGACCAAATCATAGATGCCACGGGGTGTTTCGTGTTGCCAGGCATCATAGACACGCACGTACACTTCCGCGAACCAGGCCTTACGGCAAAAGCGGACATCGAGTCAGAGAGCAGGGCGGCGGCCTGTGGCGGCGTGACCTCCTATTGCGAGATGCCCAACACGGTGCCGCAAACCACCTCGCTAGAGGCACTGGAAGAGAAATTCCGCCTCGCCGCAGACCATAGCCACGTGAATTACAGCTTTTACTTCGGTGCCACCAACGGCAACGCGGCACTCTTTCGCCTACTGGATCGCCACCGCGTGCCTGCCATCAAGCTCTTCATGGGCGCAAGCACGGGCAATATGCTAGTAGACAAATATGGTTCGCTGCTCGACATTTTCCGCTCGGCAAAGGAGGTTGGCCTGCCCGTGATGACCCATTGCGAGGACAGCGACATCATATCCGCCAACATGGCGGCCATGAAAAAGCAATACGGAGAAGACCCCAACGTGGCTCTTCACCCCTTGATACGCAGCGCGGAGGCATGCTATCAGAGCAGTGCCCTGGCGGTGGAATTGGCCCATGCGTTCGGTACCCGGCTCCATATAGCCCATATCTCCACCGCCAAGGAGTTGGAACTGCTCCATCCCGAGGAAGGCATCACGGGAGAAGCGGTAGTCGCCCACCTATGGTTTACAGCGGAAGACTACGCCGCTAAAGGCGCTCTCATCAAGTGCAACCCCGCCGTAAAAGGACAGGAAGACAGGCAAGCACTGAGAAAAGCCCTTGCCGACGGACGCATTTACACCATCGCCACCGACCATGCGCCCCATGAGTGGCAAGCGAAACAGGGAGGCTGCGCCCGTGCCGCCTCTGGCATGCCTATGGTACAGTTCTCGCTCGTCACCATGTTGGAGTTAGTCAACCAGGGCGTTCTCACCATCGAAAAACTGGTGGAGTTGATGTGCCACCACCCCGCCCAACTGTTCGACATACAAGAACGAGGCTTCCTCAACCCAGGATACAAAGCCGACGTGGTGGTGGTAAGCCCCAGTGAGCCTTGGACTGTGACAAAAGACATCATACAGAGCAAATGCCAATGGAGCCCCATGGAAGGCGAAACCTATCACTGGCAAGTGAGGCAAACCTTCTGCAATGGCCAACTGATATATGACAACGGCCATTTCGACTCACAGAGCCAAGGCGAGGAACTACGCTTCAGGCCGTGATGAGAAAGGTCTTGACATACGATATCGACGAGCTGGTGCCCTACGTGAACTGGATTTACTTCCACTTCGCCTGGGGCATGGACGGCAAGCCCAACGCCGAAAAAGAAGACTTACGGCAAGAAGCGCTCGCCATGCTCACCGCCTGGCAAGGAGTTTATCACGCCAAGGCGGTATTCCGCTTGATGGAAGCCAACAGCGATGGCGATGACCTTGTGTTGGAAGGCATCCGCTTGCCTCTGCTCAGGCAACAACGCCTCAGCCATGAAGGAGCGCCATGTCTCTGTCTGGCGGACTTCGTGAGACCGCTCTCCTCTGGCAAGAAAGACAAAGTGGGCTTGTTTTGCGCTACAATGGGCAACTCCGTCATGGAAATCCGCGAAGGAGACGACTACAAAAAAATGATGGCGCAAACCTTAAGTGACCGACTCGCGGAAGCTGCCGCCGAGCGCATGCATGAAGAAGTGCGTCACCATTACTGGGGATACGCTCCCGCTGAGCGCTTAACCATGGAAGAAATCCACGCTGGACATTACCAAGGCATCAGGCCTGCCGTGGGCTATCCGTCACTGCCAGACACGAGCGTCAACTTCATTCTCCAAGAGCTGCTCAACATAAACGAGATAGGCGTGCGGCTTTCCGAGTCTGGCATGATGGTGCCTCACGCCAGCGTTTCAGGGCTAATGATTGCCCATCCTCAAGCCCACTATTTCGAGTTGGGAAGAATCGGGGAAGACCAGTTGCGAGACTATGCCCGCCGACGTGGAATACCTGTGGAGACGGCAAGGAGATTCTTGCAATCAAGTTTGATAAAGAGATGATAGCGAAATATTTCATATGGCTCTTGCTGCTGACGGTGGCACCGCAATGGTGGATAGACCGAATATACTGCCGGCACTATACTCCGTGGAAGCGTTTCCTTTGTTGGCTTCCCACGGGCATCGTGGCATGTTATACCGTGTATTTGTTCATTTGCCACAACGGGATGCCCGCTAATCATCTGCTGACAGACCTATGGTTTCTCGTGCTAGGCGTGGTGGTAATACCCCAAGCCATATACTCACTATGCTTGTTGGCCAAGTGGGGATGGTGTCGCGCTCGGCATCGCCGCGTAACGGGCAGGAACTGGATTGCCTCGCTGCTGGCCTGCGCGTCTGCGGCAGCCTATCTTTACGGCTTCTTCTGGGGATTTGGGCAACTGCGAGTAAAGCATATCACGCTCGCATACGACCAACTGCCCGAGGCGTTCGACGGCTATCGCATTGTGCACATCAGCGACCTCCATGTCGGGACATTCCAAGGCTGGCGTTCATGGATGCTAAATAGAGACATCGACTCCATCAATGCCCAAAAGGCGGATGTCATATTGTTTACGGGAGACCTGCAGAACTTCTCGCCCCAAGAAATCTCGGAAAACAAAGTGGAGCTATCACGGCTAAAAGCTCCCGATGGCATCATCAGCGTGCTGGGCAACCATGATTACGGCAAATACATCGCACGTGACGAAACAGAAAAGAAAACCATTGAACAAGCCATCATAAAAGAGGAAGAAGGACTAGGCTGGACATTGCTACGCTCCTCACACCATGCCATCAGGCGGGGAAAAGACTCCATCGTAATCGCGGGAGAGGAGTATGACACGTCTTTGGACAATCCCTACAAGCATCCCGTATCCGTATCGCTGGATGGCATCAAGCCCAACAGCTTCCTTATCATGCTGGAACATGATCCCGAGGCATGGCCTTCAAGAACATTGCCCGACACGCATGCCAGCCTGCAACTATCAGGACATACCCATGGCGGACATATAGACCTTTTGGGGGCAAGATCCACCCGATTGGCCTCCTCACTCGACTATGGCCTGCACGAGCGTGAAGGAAGATACCTTTACACTACCCGCGGACTGGGCGGGGTAATCCCCTTGCGAATAGGTGCCTGGGCAGAAATCGTGGTCATTACACTCAAGAAAACATCAAAGACATGAAATATATTTATCGCATCTACCAATTATTCGTTTGCCTGCCCATCCTTTTGCTGGCAAGTATCATTACCAGTTTAGTAACCATTATAGGTTGCGTACTAGGAGACGGGCATTTTTGGGGTTACTTTCCTGGCAAATATTGGTCAAGGCTGTGGATACGCCTGTTGCTGTTACCGGTCAAGGTTGATGGACGTGAACATTTGGCCAAGAACCAATCATATGTGTTCGTCTCCAACCACCAGGGAGCGTTCGATATTTTCCTCATCTATGGTTATCTCAACCGCAATTTTAAATGGATGATGAAGAAGAGCCTGCGCAAAGTGCCTTTCGTTGGCATGGCTTGCGAGTACGCCCACCATATTTTCGTTGACAAAAGTGGTCCATCGAAAATAAAAGCCTCTTATGACCACGCCCGCGAACAACTGCAAGAAGGCATGTCACTTGTGGTATTCCCCGAAGGAGCTAGAAGTTTCACGGGGGAAATGGGGCCGTTCCGAAGAGGAGCTTTCATGTTGGCGGACGAGCTGCAATTGCCCGTATGCCCATTGACCATCAATGGTTCATACGATGTCAAGCCACGCACCAAAGACCTTTACTGGGTATTCTGGCATCCTTTGCGCCTTACCATTCATGAGCCTATACAGCCAATAGGGAAAGGCCCGGAGAACGTGAAGAACCAGATGGAGCGCAGTTACCAGGCCATTATGGATGGATTGGATTCTAAATACAAAAGAGTTCATGAGAAAACCGTGCAATAACGGACAGCATATTGTGCGTTTCGGAAATAATATGTAACTTTGCACCCAAAATCCCACTATTATATTAATAATGTATTCATGAGTGACAGCATCGTAATTATACCTACTTACAACGAGCGGGAAAACATAGAGAAAATCATCCGGGCCGTATTTGGCCTGCCAAAGGATTTTGATATCTTGGTCATAGACGATGGCAGCCCCGACGGAACAGCTTCCATCGTAAAGCGTTTAATGAGCGAAGAGTTCGCCGGCAAACTTCATTTAATGGAACGCTCCGGCAAATTGGGACTGGGTACCGCTTATATCGCAGGCTTCAAATGGGCACTGGAAAAGGGGTATGAATATGTGATAGAAATGGATGCGGACTTCTCCCATAACCCAGAAGACCTGCCCCGGCTCTATGCCGCCACCCATGATGAAGGCTACGATGTGGCTATCGGCTCCCGTTACGTTACTGGCGTGAACGTGGTCAACTGGCCTATGGGACGTGTGCTGATGAGCTATTTCGCCTCCAAGTACGTGCAAATGGTTACAGGCATCAACGTGAAAGACACCACGGCGGGCTTCGTATGTTATAAACGCCAAGTACTGGCCACCATTCCTCTTGACGAAGTGCGCTTTAAAGGCTACGCTTTTCAGATAGAAATGAAATACACCGCCTATAAAATAGGATTCCGCATCAAGGAGGTGCCCGTGATATTCGTCAACAGGCGAGAAGGAACCAGCAAGATGAGCGGAGGTATTTTCGGCGAGGCCTTCTTCGGTGTACTACGATTGCGTTGGGAAGGATGGTTCCGCCATTACCCTCGCATGCCTCGGCAATAAGGCTAACGCCGACCGCAAAGCATGGCGTGAGCCATGCGCAACAAACAAAAAATGACAATACAGGATTTACAAAAGGCCTTAGGGCATAGGCCTCAAGTGAATGCCCTTTCGCGATTACTGGAAGACAAGGCGAAGCCAACTGTTTTCCTGCGTGGACTTGTGTCCTCGGCCACACCCATGGTATTCTCCGCCATCTTCCATAAGTCACCCCGCCCAATGCTTTTTGTACTCAACGACGCAGACGAGGCTGGCTATTTCTACCATGACCTTACGCAAATATTGGGTTCTGAAACCGCTTACTTTTTTCCTTCCAGCTATCGCCGGGCGGTAAAATACGGGCAAAAAGATGCCGGTAACGAGATATTGCGTACAGAAGTATTGGCTCATCTGGCCGCTTCTGATGGAGGGAAGCCCATGATGATAGTAAGTTTTCCTGAGGCATTGTCAGAGCTAATCGTTTCCAAGAACAACATCCGCGACAATATACTTAAACTTGCGGTGGGACAGAACATCGACCCCATAGATGTGGCACACACGTTGCGTGAAGAAGGTTTCGAGGAAGTGGATTATGTTTATGAGCCTGGACAATTCGCGTGTCGAGGCAGTATACTCGATGTCTACTCCTACAGCAGTGAATATCCCTTTCGTATAGATTTCTTTGGAGATGAAGTTGACACCATCCGCACCTTTGACGTGGAAGACCAGCTCTCCAAGGAGAAACGCGAGGAAATAGAAATCGTGCCAGAATTAACTACGATAGAGAGTGAACGCAAGCCTTTCTTGAGCGTTGTGCCTGATAATACGCTATTGGTCATAAAAGACTATGCTTTCGTATGCGAACGCATAGCGCAGATTTACCAAGAAGGCTTCTCGGATGCCGCTTTAGTGGAGCGACTAGAAGGAGCCACCGAGCAAGAGCAGGAGCAGATAAGAAAACAAATGGTAAGGGAGCACAACCTTTGCACCGCCGTAACGTTTCGGGACATGGCTGACAAACTCCAGCGGGTGGAATTTGGCACAGGCGTGACAGAACAAGAAAAAGAAAACAAAGAGGCAACAAAGCGAGAAGGCACATGTACGCTCTCTTTTCATACAGAGCCTCAACCTTTATTCCACAAAAACTTTGAACTTCTGCGTTCCTCGTTAGAGGATTTCCTCCTGCGAGGGTACACCATATATATATTAGCCGACAGCGAAAAGCAAACACAACGTTTAGCCGACATATTCGCCGCGGAAGAATCTGGCAAGAAGCAAGATATTCCCTTTACACCTGTCAACAAGACTCTACATGAAGGGTTCACGGACAATGACGCCAAGGTGTGCGTATTTACTGACCACCAGATATTCGATCGCTTCCACAAATATAACCTGAAAAGCGACGTGGCCAGGACAGGCAAGATGGCACTTACGATGAAAGAACTGCAAGAAATGGAGCAAGGCGATTTCATCGTGCACGTAGATTTCGGCATAGGCAAGTTTGGCGGATTGGTAAGAGTGCCTTCAGGAAATAGCTACCATGAGATGATACGTATCCTCTATGCGCACGATGATATTGTGGACGTATCTATCCATTCACTCTATAAAATCAGCAAGTACCGTTCTTCCAGTACGGGTGAGCCTCCTCGACTCAGCGTATTGGGAACAGGAGCCTGGGAACGCATGAAGGAGAAAGCGAAAAAACGCATCAAGGACATTGCCCGAGATCTCATCAAGCTATACGCTACCCGCAGGAGACAGAAAGGATTCGCTTTCCAGGGAGACACCTACTTACAGCATGAACTGGAGGCAGGCTTCCTCTACGAGGATACGCCTGACCAACTAAAAGCCACACAAGAAGTAAAAGCAGATATGGAGGCGGCCCGCCCCATGGATCGTTTGATTTGCGGAGACGTAGGCTTTGGCAAAACAGAAGTGGCCATACGTTCCGCCTTCAAAGCGGCGGTAGACTCCAAACAAGTAGCGGTGTTGGTGCCTACCACTGTACTGGCTTTCCAACATTACCAGACATTCAGCAAACGATTGCAGAATTTCCCCGTCAAGGTAGAATATCTCTCACGAGCCCGTTCCGCCAAAGAGACCAAAGAAATACTAGCCGACTTGGCTGAAGGAAAGATAGACATACTGATAGGCACACATAAGTTGATATCCAAAACCGTGAAGTGGCATGATCTGGGATTGCTCATCATAGACGAGGAACAGAAGTTTGGCGTGAGCACGAAGGAGAAGTTGCGCCAGTTAAAGACCAACGTGGATACACTCACAATGTCCGCCACGCCCATCCCTCGCACTTTACAATTCTCTTTGATGGGCGCCCGTGACATGAGCGTGATGCGCACGCCGCCTCCCAACCGATATCCCATTCAAACGGAATTGACCACCTTCAACACTGAAGTGATACGGGATGCCATCAACTTCGAAATGAGCCGTAATGGTCAAGTGTATTTCGTCAACGACCGAATCTCCCGGTTGCAAGAAATCAAGATGATGATAGAAAAGACCGTGCCCGACTGCCGAGTAGTGGTAGGACACGGACAGATGAAACCCGACGAGCTGGAGAAGGTCATCGTGGACTTCATGAATTACGACTACGACGTATTGCTTTCTACAACTATTGTGGAGAACGGCATCGATATTCCCAACGCCAACACTATCATCATCAACGACGCTCATCGCTTCGGTCTCTCTGACCTGCACCAGATGCGAGGCAGGGTGGGACGTTCCAACAAGAAAGCGTTCTGTTACCTGCTGGCACCTCCACGCAGCATGCTAACTACCGAAGCCAGACGCAGATTGGAAGCATTGGAAACTTTCAGCGGACTGGGTAGTGGTTTTAACCTAGCCATGCAAGACCTGGACATTCGTGGCGCTGGCAACCTATTGGGAAGTGAGCAAAGTGGGTTTATGGAAGACCTGGGCTACGAGACTTACCAAAAGATATTGTCGCAAGCGGTGACTGAATTGAAAAACGAAGAATTCCAAGACATCTATGAGGAAGACATGAAAGATGGCAAGACCATCACCGGAGACGACTTCGTGGATGATTGCGGAATGGATAGCGACCTGGAAATGTATTTTCCTGACAATTATGTGCCAGGAGTCAGTGAGCGCATGCTGCTATATCGTGAATTGGACCACATAGAGAGCGATGATGACTTGCAACGCTATCGCCAACGTTTGATAGACCGTTTCGGACCTGTGCCCAAAGAAGCCGATGAGCTGATGTCCGTAGTGAAATTGCGACGCAGAGGCAAGCGATTGGGCTGTGAGAAGATAATCCTCAAACAAGGCATCATGCAAATGCAATTTGTCTCCAACACGCAAAGTCCTTTCTACCGAAGCGACACGTTTGGGAAAGTTATTGACTACGTAGCCAACCACGTAAAAGACAGCGCGCTTAAAGAGAAAAACAACAAGCGATATCTGCGCATAAAAGGGGTAAACACCGTGGCGCAGGCTTGCGAGATATTGTCTGACATCAGCAAATGATGCCCAATGTTGATGCTTGTCACCATCCTGTTATATTTTTGTGCCCTGCTAATACTGAGCAGGCTCACTGCCCGTCGTTCCTCCAATGACACTTTCTTTCGTGGCAATCGGCAGTCACCATGGTATATGGTGGCATTCGGAATGGTAGGAGCTTCCATCTCTGGAGTTTCTTTTGTGTCAGTGCCTGGAATGGTAATCAGCATGGACATGACTTACCTGCAAATGTGCGCGGGATTTATCTTAGGTTACTTCGCCGTGGCATTTGTCTTGTTACCCATCTACTATCGCATGCGACTTACCACCATCTACAGTTATTTACGCATACGACTAGGAACGCGCTCTTATAAGACAGGGGCAAGTTTTTTCATGCTTTCCAAGATGGTGGGGGCGGCAGTCAGGTTCTATGTAGTATGCATTATTCTGCAACGATTCGTTTTAGACGAGGTGGGCATACCATTTCCCGTCACGGTTGTGGCGATGGTGGGATTAATATGGTTTTATACACGCAAGGGAGGTATCAAGACTTTGGTGTGGACAGATACCTTCCAGACTTTCTGCATGTTTTTGTCTTTGGTTCTCATCTTCATGGCAGTGACACAACGATTGGAACTCTCGTTGCCAAGAGCCATACAAACCATCGCGGCAGACAGCCACAGCCAAGTATGGGTATTTGACGACTGGATTTCCAGGCAAAATTTCTGGAAACAATTCCTTAGCGGAGTATTTGTGGTTATCGTCATGACAGGACTTGACCAAGACATGATGCAAAAGAATCTGACCTGTAAAAGCCTCAAAGAGGCACAGAAAGACATGTGCACCTATGGTTTCGCCTTTGTACCCGCCAATTTACTGTTGCTCTCCTTGGGCATCTTGCTCATGATGTTAGCGCACAAAGAAGGCATTCCCCTCCCCTCTTCTAGCGATGACCTAATGCCTATGTTCACCGCGACGGGCATAATGAGCGAATCCGTGACGGTGCTCTTCACTATAGGCATCGTGGCGGCAAGCTTCTCCAGCGCGGACTCCGCGCTCACGGCACTTACCACCTCCTATTGCGTTGACATACACGAGCGGCCAGACGATGAGCGGTTGCGCAAACGAGCCCACCTGATGATAGCCATACTTTTCGTGCTTTTCATACTGGTCTTTCGCGCGGTAAACTCCACCAGTGTCATCGACGCCATTTACATCCTCTGCTCCTATACTTACGGTCCCTTGCTGGGACTATTCGCCTTTGGGCTGTTCACACGGTGGCAGATACGCGACCAATATGTGCCATGGGTGGCAATCGCAAGTCCCATAATCTGTGGAGTAGTGGATTTCCTTTCGCAAAACCTATGGCAATACAAGTTCGGTTATGAGTTGCTCATGCTCAATGGCGCACTCACGTTCCTGGGACTATATTTGTTGCGCAAACCAGTAGGCCAGTTCCATGGCCGCGGCAAAAAGCAAGACGCATAAAACGCAGTAGTACTGCTATCCCAGTTTCAGTACTACTGAAATCGGATATCAGTACTACTGAAATCAAAAGTCAGTACTACTGCTATTTTGAGTGTCCTATTCCCGCTTCTTGCCAAACTCGGGATCAATCTTCACGAAATAAGCCACCAAGTATGTCATGACGCACATCACACACACTATGATGAAGAAGGCTTTATAGCCCACCCACTCTTGCAACGCACCGGCAAAAAGTCCTGGTATCATCATGGAGAGAGCCATGAAAGCCGTGCAGATGGCATAGTGGCTGGTCTTGAACTCGCCCTGGCTGTAATAAATAAGATACAGCATATAGGCCGTAAAGCCAAAACCATAGCCAAACTGCTCCACAAAGACACACAGATTAATAACAAACAGACTTTCGGGCAAGGCATAGCTCATGTAAACATATACCAAATCGGGCAAGGTGATGGCGCAAACCATGGGCCACAGCCATCGTTTCAAGCCATCCCTTCCCACGGCCATGCCGCCCAAGATACCGCCCAATGTCAGGCCCACTACTCCCACAGTGCCTTGCACCAAGCCGTATTCTTGAGGAGAGAGAGCCAAGCCGCCATTTTGGACCGAATCCACAAGGAACAAGGCGGATATCTTGGCCAACAGTCCCTCTGGCATGCGATAGAGCAACATGAAGAGAAGGCCAACCATGGTTTCCTTCACTGGATATTTCGTGACAAAGGTACGAAGCGTCCTTCCTAATTCAACAAACAGCAAAGCGGGACTGGCACTATGTCGTGAGCTATCCTCCCTGGGACGAGGCAACACATAGCCATGCCACAACCAAAGAGCTATGAAAATGCCTGTAACACCATAGAACATCAAGCTCCATGAATAAGGGATGTCGCCACGGTATATCACTTGCAAATTGCCAGCCACCATCACCAGCACTCCTTGGCCAAAGATGGTGGCCAATCGATAGAATGTGCTGCGGATACCTACAAACCAAGCTTGTTCATGCTCATTGAGCCCCAACATATAGAAACCATCAGCGGCAATGTCATGAGTGGCACTGGAAAAGGCCATCACCCAAAAAAAGAAAAGCGTGCCTTGCAGCCAGAAGTCTGTGGGAATAGTGAAGGCGATACCGCCAAAAGCCGCTCCAATGAGCAACTGCATGGTCACCACCCACCACCGCTTTGTGCGAACCACGTCTATGAAAGGGCTCCACAATGGCTTGATGACCCATGGCAAGTAGAGCCATGAGGTATAGAAAGTAATCTCGGTATTGCTTAGCCCTAATTGTTTGTAGAGTATCAGCGACACGGTCATCACCGCTACATAGGGCAATCCTTCCGCGAAATAGAGCGAGGGCACCCAGGCCCATGGGGATTTATTTCTCATCGTGATTGTATAGGTCTATCTTTCAAATGTATTGTTATTTGTATATTTTCTCTATGACAGCGCCTTGGTAGTAATGGCGCAATATCTCATCGTAGCCATAGCCTTGGTGCCCCATCATGGCAGCGCCTATTTGACATAAGCCCACACCATGCCCCCAGCCCGCACCTCTCAAGACGAACTTGCCAGGTATGCCTTCCTCGTTCACGTCAAGGCGATCTACAACGAAAGCGGAACTATAGAGATGACTCTCACTTAGCGCACGGCGTATTTCCAATTCCTTTCCAATGGTGAAATGAAGCTTACTTCCCTCTATGCGCAGTTGAGACACACGGCCGCTTTTGCCACGCTCCACTGGTATCAAGTTGATTATCTCGCCAAAATCCATCTTGAGTTTCCTGGCTATCAGTTGGGAGAGCTCCTCCTGCCGATAGCTTACTTCCCAGCGATAGAAATCATTGGTTTCTTGATCATAGTCGTTGAGCACTTGCCGCAACACGCTGGTGTCATCTGTATTGCAAAAAGCCTCTGGCTTGGAAAGTATCCATTTTCTGGCCTCTTCCTCTCGAGTAAGGTCTGGCAAAGCCTCGCCTGCGTCATGGTCGTACACAGACTTGAGGTAAGGTTTTTGTGTATTCTCCCAGCAATAAAGATACTCCTCTGTCACACCACCACAGCACTTGGAAAAACGGGCATCACATATTTCCCCCTCATACATCAATATCTGTCCGCGAGTCTGCCTGACCGCTTCCCCTACTTGGGCGGAAGTGGCTTTGGTGATACCTTGATATCGCTGGCAATGGTCATCCGCGCAAACATCGAACAGCGTATGGTCTTCACGGTCATACCAACGAATCAACGCGTCATCCCGCTTGATAAACGAGAAAAAGTCATTGCCCTCACCAGTGCTCTTGCGTCTGCGTTCCATCTGGGCCAATAACCAAGAACGAGAAATTACCGCATGCGCCTTCAACAACTCTAGGCCAGACGTGGCGCGCATCTCGCTTGAGATCACGCTTTCCAGGTACTTCTCTATTGGCAACTCATTGATGGCGCATATCTTGTCTACTTCCACCACTAGCTTCAGCGTGCCCAAGAAGGTCTGCGTTTCCTTGCGTTCCCAATGAAAGTCAACGCCAATGGTCACGTCATGAAGCGAAAAGGAAGCGTCTGCGGTAGAAGGTTGGAAGACAAGTTGACTATATTGCTTGCCATTCCATAATATGCCTCCTTCCGAGAAACATACCTTTTGCATGCCTTCCACAGCGTTGCCTTTGGCCAAATACGGTTTGTTGAGCGAAAAACAAATCTCCTTGCCTTGCACGATACCCACAGACACCTCGGGTTGTTTGTTGGTCAACGATTTGATAAAGACCGAACAAGGCTTTCGTTCCTTTCGTTCCTCTTGAGCCACCTTTTTCTTGATAGCCTGAATGTCATCTACAGAGGCGGCGCATTCCGCCAAGATTCCCTCAGCCTTGGCACTCGTAAGCTTACGGAAATCCTCCTCCCTTGGCACAATAATGAGTCCTGCCATGTCCAAGGCGCCAGGAGACACCAAACATTGTTCGTCTCCTTTTTCATAGTAGCAGTCTGGCCTGTGCTTGGCACGGGGTATTACCACTGTTACGTATTGCTCTTGCTGTTTCCAGCTCAAGATGTTCATCATGGGTTCCTCTTCATGCTCCTTGACGGGCATGGCCTTATACAAGCGGTTGAAGAGCTTGGCGCTCATCGCCTCATTGGTGCTTTGTATCACAAAGGCACTGACGGCAAAGCCCGTGAGCAAAGATATTTGATTACCCTCGTCTAATACATAAAGCGGTTCCAGCTCCCTGCTCAATCGTTGCCATGAGCTTTGCAAAGGCACCACCCCACCGCTGCCCGCTTGCAAATGCAAATGGTCGGGCGCGGAGGCTCCACATTTGGGGCCATTGTAAAACACCATTAATTCAGGATGCCTGTCCAACACCTTATTTATTAAGTGATAGCAATCCATAATGCGTTGAGGCTTATGTTCGCGGGCGGCTATCGTGAAATGAACGGGCAAAATAGGATAAGGATTCACCAACATCTGGAAATCCGCGCCCAATGGATTGGCAATCTGTTGGGCGGGGCGATTTCTTTCGCAAAGAAAACAAGGCCGCTCACTCAAGGTATTACTATCTATTTTTGCCCCCGTAGACACCATGCGGGCTGGATTGTATTGCACCAATATATCATCAGCCAACGACCTCACTTCTACATTACGCAAATCTCTGTAGCGTTGCCACGCCTCTGGCCATCGCTCTATCTGCAGGCTGAAAAAACGGCTAGCCGAACTATCTTCCACAATATCCGCCTTGCCTTGCGCCTGCTGTTGCCTTGCCATTATCTCCATGGTGCGCAGGCGATCCTTATACAAATTGTTGGCGTTAACCTTTTCCACACTAAGCGCAGCATCGCTATTGCCATTCCAACGGCGGCAGAGATATAATTCCTCATATATGCGGCCTATGCGATAACGACGGCAGAAAGCCAACCCCACGGCATAGTCTTCACCGTAACTGGTATTAGGAAAGCGGATTTGCCGCAACAACGGAGTGAAAAAAGCCCGTGGAGCTCCCAGTCCATTGATACGCAAGGCATTGTTGCATCCGTTATCTTCCGTCCATTCTTTATGGTCTATCAGTCCTGGAGGAAGGGTGTTCAGGTCAAAGTCACACATCCGATAGCTACCTATCACCATAGCGGCTTTTTGCTCATGGAAAGCATCCACTATCCTTTGCAGCGTAAGAGGTGAGCTGTAAAGGTCATCGCTATCCAATTGCACGGCAAATCTTCCACAATACTCACTGGAGACGGCTTCATTCCAGCAACCGCCAATACCTAAATCGGTTCGCTGGGGAATAATGACAAACAGGCGTTGATACTTTTCCGCTCCCAACCTTTCCTGTATATTCCGCAGTATGTCTCCCGTGCGATCGGTGCTATGATTGTCCACTACGATAACGTTATACTTGAAACTGGTCTTTTGGGAGAGAGCGCTTTCCACTGCGTCCGCAATGGTCTTCTCCCTGTTGAACACGGGTATGACAACAGAAGCCTCATAGAGAAACTCCTGCTCGGTAAAATCTGGCTGACGATAGTGTCGGGTATCTATCAACGCGCCAATCTTCTCCAAATGACGAGTCGCCACTTGCTCCATCTCCAACTGGACGTCCCGATTGCGTGGATTCACGTAGTCGAATTGTTTTTCCCCGCTCTTGCGAGTGTCATGCTCAGCCTCGGTATAGAGATATTCATTGATATGGAAGAGCTTACCCTCACGGCTCAGGAAGAGACGCAGGTCATATAGCCCGGCATATTGATAATCTCGTGTATCTGGATGAGAGATGAAATCGCGCACCAAAGAGGACTTCACGAGCCATAAGGCACCAAAATCAAAATCATCACGCACAGATCCCTCCTGGTAATCTATCACGGGATGGCATTGCCTAATTCCACTCACCATGGAGTAACGGTCACTATACACCATGCCTGCGTCAGTGTCCGCCGCTACCCTGAGAAATCTCTCCAACGCGAATTGGCCAAGACTGATGGAAGTAGCCTTTGTACAAAGCAATAGATAATCCGCGGTAGCGCTCTCCGCAAGACTACGTATGGCACTTGTGGAAGTCACTCTGTCTATAACCACGAAACTAGCGTTGCAAGGTGCTGGATATCGCGCGGCAAAGGCCTCGCTAACGAGCAAATACACACGGGAAATCGCCTTGTTCTCCTTGAACTCCGCCAGCATTTCCTTCATGGTATTGAAATCATCACACGGCAAAAACAGGTCTATCTTGTCTCTCATGATTGTCGGTTATACTTTATTTTCATGCAAAGGTAATAAAAAATACCGATTATCTCCCCTTTCACATATCTTATATCGGGAAAAAACCTTATCTTCGCGATAGAAAGTACCTAAACAACTTACATGAACATGAAAAAAACACTTTTGGCTCTATTCTGCCTGATGGCCACTGCCTCGCTTTGGGCGCAAGAGAGATTGTATCCCAACACTTTCCCCTTAGGAAAAGTGCAATTGCTGGACGGCCCTTTCAAACACGCTTGCGACTTGAACGTCAAGACGTTGCTCGCCTATGACACAGACCGGTTACTGGCTCCTTTCCTGAAAGAGGCCGGACTGCCTTTGAAGGGTGAGCTATTCCCCAACTGGGAAGGTTTGGACGGACACGTAGGCGGACATTACCTTACGGCCTTGGCCATCCATTATGCCGCCACGGGCGACCAAAGGCTCAAAGAGCGCATGGACTACATGCTGAGCGAGTTGAAGCGATGCCAAGAGGCCAACGGAGATGGCTACGTGGGCGGAGTTCCCAACGGCAAAATGTGCTGGGACGAGATAAAGAAAGGCAACGTGGGTATTATCTGGAAGTACTGGGTGCCATGGTACAACATGCACAAAATATACGCCGGTCTCCGCGATGCCTGGTCTTACACGGGCAATGAGCAAGCACGACAGATGTTCCTGGAGCTTTGCGACTGGGGGCTAACCGTCATTGCGCCACTTAACAACCAGCAAATGGAGCAAATGCTGGAAAATGAGTTCGGAGGCATGGACGAAGTTTACGCAGATGCCTATCAAATGACCGGTGACCTGAAATACCTGGATGCCGCGAAACGCTTCTCCCACCATTGGCTGCTGGATAGCATGGCGAAGGGCGTAGACAACCTGGACAACAAGCACGCCAACACCCAGGTACCAAAGGTGGTAGGTTATCAACGCATAGCTGAGTTATGCGAACAGGCGGGACAACTTGAGGACGCGGCCACCTATAAAAAAGCGGCCGAGTTCTTCTGGCAGACCGTAGTATACAACCGCTCACTAGCACTAGGAGGCAACAGCCGCAGAGAGCACTTCGCGGCAGCGGCTGACTGCCGTAGCTATGTGGAAGACCGTGAGGGTCCAGAGTCATGCAACACCAACAACATGATGAAGTTGACCGAGGGGCTCTTCCGCATGACACCCAACGCACAATACGCCGATTTCTATGAGCGGGCCATGCTCAATCACATACTATCCACTCAGCATCCCGTGCATGGTGGTTATGTTTATTTCACCCCAGCCCGCCCCGCACACTACCGTGTCTATTCCGCCCCCAACAGCGCCATGTGGTGTTGCGTTGGAACAGGCATGGAAAACCATGGCAAATATGGCGAGTTCATCTACACCCATCAGGGAGACAGCCTTTGGGTAAACCTTTTCGTGGCTTCCAAGTTGAATTGGGAGGAAAAAGGTATGACCATTACCCAGGAGACACAGTTCCCTTATGAGGAGACCACCCGCCTGACTATCAACGTGAAGAAATCCCGCAAGGCCAAGCTCCTTATCCGCAAACCATCTTGGTGCAAAGACGGGGAAATGAAAGTTATATGCAAAGACGAAGACTACGCCGCCAAGGGAGCGCAAGCCAACGGATATATCCTAATAGACCGTAAATGGAAAGATGGCGACGTAGTGGAAATCACCCTACCCATGCACGTCAGGCTGGAGCAATTACCCAACGTGCCCGAATACGTAGCTATCATGCGTGGCCCCGTGCTCTTGAGTTGCAGGATGGGAACGGAAGGATTGGACGGATTGGTAGCAGATGACAGCCGATGGGGACATATCGCCCACGGTCCGTTGGTATCGCTCTTCGATACCCCAGCCCTCATAGGCCAGCGAGACCAATTGCAAGCCGCCCTTGAGAAAATGACTCCTGTGCCTGGCAAGCCTTTCCATTTCACCGTGGCCAACCTATTCTCCCTGAAAGGAGAAAAACTTCCCAGCATCGAACTGGAGCCTTTCTTCAGCCTGCACGACAGCCGCTACATGATGTATTGGCTCTCCATGGAACAACCCGCTTACGACAAGATGATGCAGGCACGCAAGGAGGCCGAGCTACGCAAGCTGGACCTTGACCGCCGTACCGTAGACATGGTAACACCTGGCGAACAACAACCAGAGGTGGATCATAAGGCAAAATACGAAGGTTCCACTAAGGGCAATTTCCAAAACATGTCCTATCGTGACGCCAAGGACGGAGGCTTCTTCCAATACGAATTGGCCACACAGGGCCGCACGGACTTGACACTCGTGGTGGACTATTGGGGCAATGAGTCGGGAGCGAGAGCCTTCTCCATCCTCGTGGATGGCCAGCCCCTAGCCGAGGAAAGCCTGAGCGGTAAGTGGAACAAGGAAGCCCTGGTTTCGCAAGAATACCCCCTCTCCGCAGACCTGCTGAAGGACAAGGAATTCATCACGGTAAGGTTCCAGTCCTCCCCAGGCAAGATAGCGGGTGGTGTCTATGCCGTCCGGCTGGTAATGCCAAAAGGCTCCGACGTGAAGAAATAAGCGGAAGCCCCTATGGAAAAGCGATCCTTTCCGCCTTCCATAGGGGCTTTTTATGAGAAAACCTATAGAAATATATCATGACAAGTAAACTATAGCGCGCTTCAATGGCCGCAAGAAAAGGCGATTAACCATAGAAAGTGAGCATGTCCGCGAAAGCGTGAACGATGAGGTCCGCTTTCCCCCATGAAAGCAAAACAAGTTGTTTTGAAGGGCAAAACAACTTAATTTGATGAGCAAAACAAGTTAAATTGACGAGCGAAATAACTTGTTTTGCCTTGCGATTCAAGTTGTTTTCCCAAAAGCCCCAATGGGGCGGGGAAAACACTTGTAAAGAACCGAAAGGAATACGCAGCAATCTAGCGCTTGCGCCTCAAGGTAATGAGATTCACCTCAGGCCACGCGCCAAAACGAAAAGGGACTGTACCGCCTATACCTGGAGACACATGCAGCATCTTCCCGTTCTCCACGTAAGCCCCACCCCATTCATTATAAGCCCAACGGGCAGGAGACCAGCGCCCTATTCGCAACTGAGCCGCATGGGTATGGCCAGAAAGGGTAAGCTGGATGTCTGTCTTGCGGGTAACCTCACTCCTCCAATGGGTAGGATCGTGGCTAAGCAATATCTTAAAAATGCCTTCGGGCAATCCTTTCATGGCCAAGGGCAAGTCTCCCCGACTGGGGAAAGGCGGCTTGCCGATATTCTCCACGCCTATCAAAGCTATTTGGGCAGCATTCCGTTCTATGATATGATGAGAGTTGTTGAGCAACCGCCACCCCATACGAGCCTCCATCCGCTCCAGCACTCTTAGGTTGCGTTGAGCATGAGCAGCCGTGTGATCCTGCCCGTACTCGCAGTAGTCATGGTTGCCTAATATGGAGAAAACCCCGTCTGGGGCATACAATTTTCCCAGCACGGGAAGGTATGGCACCAACTCGCCAGCACTCACGTTTACCAAGTCACCCGTGAAAACGATAAGGTCAGGCCGCTGCTTGTTGATGGTGCTTACAATGCGGGAGACAAAATGGGAATGCGCTCCAAAGGTGCCCAAATGCACATCGGAAAGCTGCATCACCTTATAACCGTCAAACTCCTCAGGTAAGTCTGGCGACGCGCAAGTGGCACGCTTCACCACCAAGTGCCTCCAACCAAAGGCGAAGCCATAGAGGAAGAGGGCAATGACCGCCAACGCGGGTATCAAGGCCACCCCTACCCCAGCCCAAGGAGCAATGGCGACAAAGATGAGCTTAGGCAAACTGGAAAGCAAAAGCAAGCTAAAGAAAGCTCGCAACATGGAATTATGATACCAGCCCAACATGGAAGCGAATAGCGAAAACGCCATTCCCAACGTGGGTAACCACCACAGCCAAATGACCCAAGTATCACGGACATAAACGTCCCAAATATAAAAATCGGGAAAAATGACCAGCAATGTGATCACGATAACGGGAAGTGCGTGGCGCATAGGCTAAAAAGGTATCAACTTCCAAAGGGGAAGGTTGGTGGGTGGTGATGGATTCGAACCACCGAAGGCATCGCCAGCAGATTTACAGTCTGCCCCATTTGGCCACTCTGGTAACCACCCATTGCCTGAAAGGCGGTGCAAAGGTACTGTTTATTTTTCACTCCCGCAAATCTTACGGTCATTTTTTCTTGGCAAAAATTCATTTGGGTAGGTAATGCACATTATAATGTGGGTGCAATGAAAAGTTGTAGAATGCGTATTTACGTCTCGGCCAGCAAGGGCACGGCAGACACCACGCGGAGGCCACTATGTCAACCTATTTTGGGCAAAACAGTCTAAAAGCGTGTAACCGCCATGCGGAGGAGTGAAACATCGCAACTAGTTGCGATGGCCCACGATACTAGTTTCATCGGCCCACGAAACTAGTATCGTGAGCCGATGAAACTAGTATCGTTTTTCCGCCCAAACAGAGACGCCAAACGGAGCATACGAAAAGTACCGTTTTTTACCAAGAACCATTCAGAAGAACAAACCACGATCATCAATGTTCGCATTATTGCAATAAATAAAAAAGGGCGCACATATGTTGTGCGCCCTTAGCCATATTTCTATTTTAAACAGGATTAATCCAACCAGCGTGGATCACCAAACTGATAACTCTGCAATACCTCGTCCGTAATGGTGAAGTCCGCATTGTCAGGATCCTTAAATGGATTGCTTTCCAATACAGTACCCTCCACATCAAAGAACGTCGCACCAGTACCATCTTCCTCCGCCGTCAGATGATGGCAATTGAAATAGTAGTTATTCTTGAAAGTAGCAGGTGCAGTTTTGCTGTCATTACCAAAACCACGTTTATTATTAAAGTTCACAACAACATTGTTCGTGAAGATATTGGTATTGGCTCCTGAATTATAGCGAACGTAGAAGATGCGATAGTTAGCCTCTCCATTACCCACGTTATAGAAAGTACACTTATCTATAGTTGTGACTGCAGAACAAGAAACAGAACTTGAGGAATCATCAAAACGGATTATGTCACGTTTACCCGCACTCTCGTAAATGGTGCTATTGATTAGATTCAGCTCATTCCATCCACCCTTACGGCTGTCGAGGAAATCACCACCGCTACACTCAACATGGTGTATCAAGCAGTTGTCGATAGTAATCTCATTAACCACCGCCGCTACGTTGATATAGAGCAAGCCCTTCGTATAGTTGCGTATCTCACAACCTTTAAGGGACAAATCACCATATCCCATTGCGTCCTTGAACTCCAACGTCTGGCTACCATCCGTATCAGTACCATCCAGGATAATCTGACTAAGCGTAACGGTCGCCCCATTGTAAAGTTGTATACAGGTATTAAGCACAGGCATGGCTGCCGGATCTTGTGCGCCCAATATAATATCACCGTTAATCTTCAGCTTCTCGTCAGTAAGCACATAGTTACCGGGAGCTAATGCCAACTTACTGCCTGCCGGGGCATCCTCAATAGCAGTTACCCAATCCATGTCTGGGGTCAAGACAGTAGCGTCACTAAAGTCGATATTAGTGGTAAAAGTAACATATCCACGAGTCTTGTCACCATACTTCAAAGTAGCACGGTAAGAGGTTTCGGGAGTCAAGCCTGTTATCTGAGCGGAACCTTGGGCGATATCCTCCGCTGTAAGCGTGTATTCCACAGTGGGTTCTGTGGAACCTGCAGTATTTGGCTCACAAATAATTTTGTCCACTTCTATACCTGGTGTCCATGTCACGGTAACACTAGTGCCTAAGATATCGCCAGGTTTCACCTTGTTCATGTTTTGCTCGGGATCTGTAGTACGCTCAATGGTCATCCATTTGGAGTTGCGACTCTCATCCTCCGCATCAACAGACCTTACCCTGATGTAATAGGTGGTTTCGCCTATCAAGTTAGTCAAGGTATAAGTAGTGGCAGTAGTAGTGCCTGAGATATCAGGGGTGCGAGTATCATAATCCGGAGAGTCGGCATAAGCTTCTATCTCGTAAGAATCAGCACCAGACATCTCATTCCACGCCAACACGATATTCGTCTGTTCCGAGACACGTGCGCTAAGACCTGTAGGAGAGAGCACTCGGTCGAGCACCATGTCTTGCGTCTCTTGCGGGTCATCGCAAGAAGTCAGTGCCGTGGTGCCCAAAGCAAGGGCAGCCACAAGCGTTAATATAGATAAAATATGTCTTTTCATTGCCGTAAATGTCATTAGAGATTAATACCAGTCGTAATTCTGCAAGTTTTGGTTATCATTCAAGTTCACGTTGAAGATAGGCCAATACTGATAGACATCTGGATCACGCACATAGAGATAGTCAATGCAGTCATCCAAGGAATTCTCTTTGAGCCAAGTGGAAACCTCGCCTTTGCTGTCGGTATACTCCTCGTAGCCTTCGGGATCAAGCTCCAACTCACCATAATTCAAGCCATAGATGTTTAACTTCGCGCCCTCAGCCACGTTGGTCACGCCATTCCGAGTCCAGTTAAGATTACCCATCTTGTAGTAAACATGGCCTGAAAGTTGGCTATAGGGATGGTTCTCGTCATAGTCTTGCAGCAATACCAATGACTTCATCTTCTCGTTAGTCTCGTCAAGCTTGCTCTTTAACAATCCCCAACGAATGAGGTCTGCCTTGCGCACCAATTCACCAGCGAACTCCAGCCCACGCTCATCAACAATGGCGTTGAACATGGTTTCCTTGCTGGCGGAAACGTTCTGCACATACTCGTCAACCTCTTTAGCCCTGTCGCTGGAAGAGAAAGCACGCTCGCGTATCTTCTTCAGGTAAGGAGCTGCGGCTGCTGGGCCATTCAGTTCATTCTCCAGCTCCGCCCTCATCAACACCACGTCAGCGTAGCGCATGTAAAGACGGTTGATGCCATCGTCATTGCCATTGGCTATTAAGCGGTTAGTCCAATAATAGCGCAACTTGCCAAAACTCCAGCTCTTGGGAGCCTGCAATTCCTGCACGCCCTTATTAAATTGGAAGGGGCAACAAGTGACGTCGCGGCGCAAGTCCTTGGTGGAGTAATCCCAAAAGAGCGTGGGCGTGGGGCCTACCTGACTGCCTTGCTTTTGCGTGGTGAATTGGTCTTCGCTGTTGTGCTTCAAACCGAAGGTGTACATGATACGGCCACGCACGGGGTCATCGCTATAGCCTACCTCGAAAAGAGATTCGCTGCCTGCGGTAATCACATCGCCAGAAATACCATTGTTGTTAAAGATATCTTCGAAATTGGATTTCAAAGCTACATATACACCCTCCTTGTCCATTACATCCTTGCAAGCTTGCAAGGCTATGGGGTAAAGCACCTCCTTAGACAATTCGGGGTCTTGGCTCAAACGGTTGCTGCCATCCATGCGCTGAGCATATCCAGCTGCCTGCATGCAAACACGAGCCAAAAAGCCCTTTACGAAAGCCTTGTTGACGCGTTCCACGGTCTCCGTAACTGTTATCTCATTAGGCCAAGCGCAAAGGTCTTGAGCCTCTTGCAAGTCAGCGATGATTTGTTTATAGATGACATCACGGTCAGAACGAGCGGCATACATGTTTTCCGTGTTCACAGGCTCAAAGCGAGCGGGTACATCGCCCCACATATTGATGAGGTCTACGTAGAACAAAGCCCTCAATGTCAACGCCTCACCCAAGAGCTGTTTCATATTCACATCCTCAAGATCCGCGTTGGCACGAAGCCCTTCTATCGCCAAGTTGGCACGCTCGATGGCCGAGTACATCTTGGCCCACAGGTCTGTTCCCGTAGTGGTGTTCATTTGGTCGTTGCCAACGCCTGCGTTGTAGGTGGCCAAATCCGCCTTTCCGTCAGCCTTGTTGGAGTTCAAATAAAATTCCACGTCCGTATTATAACCATACCATATAGAGCGTGCGCGATAGTTCTGTTCGCCGAATTCATGGTAAATATTACTGATGGTGCCCTCCGCGAACTCGTAAGTAGAGTAGATGTTAGCGCCATCCATGGATGAGGGCGATGACTGATCCAGGAAGTCATTGCAGGAGGTAAGCGTCCCCAAGCCCGCAACGAGAACCAGAGATTTCAATATCTTGTTTTTCATTTCTTTGTCTGTTTTAGAAGTTCAAATTTACACCGATTACAAATTGACGGCTCTTTGGATAAGCAGAATAGTCAACTCCAGGAGTCAAAGCGGTCTTGTTACGAGTGGATACTTCCGGATCGAAGCCCGAATAGTTCGTAAGACAGAACACGTTATAACCCGTCACGTAGAAGCGCAAGTTATTGATGCCAATCTTGCGGGTCAACGACTGGGGCACCGTATAGCCCAGGGTCAGCGTAGCCAAGCGCAGGAAAGAACCATCCTCGATAGCCCAGTCACTCAATACGTACTGAGAATAAGGAGACCACATCGTAGTGTTCTCGTTGAGAGCGGCCAATTGGTCGGGATCGTTCACCAAATTTCCATTAGCGTCAAGGTTTGTCCATCGCTTGCCGCTGGCCATCTCGGTGGTCATGTTGCGGTAATAGTACTGATAAGCGGTAGTGTACTCAATCTTGTTGGCGTTATAAACATCGTTGCCAATGCTGTAAACGAAGTTCGCGTTAAGATCAAATCCATAGAGGCGGGCTGAGATGTTGAAACCGCCGCTTGCGTCTGGATTGGTATCACCTATCACGGTGCGGTCTTTCTCGTCTACTACACCATCACCATCCAAGTCCTTCAATTTCATGGCACCAGGGCGCATGTAGCTGGCACCCACTACGTCCGTGGCATTTACCACTCCCGCGTTGAGGTTCCACTTCTGCGAAGCCTCATCCCAAGTAAAGTCGGACACCTCGTAGCGACCGTCACTGATGTAGCCATAGATTTCTCCTACGGGACGGCCTACCCTTACGATGTAGTCATCCTGTATAGCCGTGGAGGCCCAACCGGAAGAAGCTGAGTATTGCGACATGTCACCCAGGCTCTTTACCTTGTTCTTGTTGATACCTATGTTGGCGGAAATGTCCAGCCCGAAGTTCTTTTTGTTGATGGCGTGCCAAGTGACACTGGCCTCGAAACCCTTGTTCTCGGTCTCGCCCAGGTTGCGATATTGGTAATCATATCCAGAGCCTGACACGGGGAATGCTATCAGCAAGTCCTTGGTGGAGTTCCAGTAGTATTCCAATGTAGCGGAAAGCGCACCGCCAAAAAGGGTGAAGTCCAGTCCCAGGTTACGAGTGATTGTGGTCTCCCATTTCAAATCGGGGTTAGACGCATAAGTACCGCTCTGACCAGAAGCCGTTCCCACGGTCCAGAAAGAATCAAACATGTTCATCCAGGTGTCGCTGCTGGCCGACCAAATAGGAGTGGTTTGGTCTGAGGGGATATTGTTGTTACCCGCAGTACCATAAGACACACGCAGCTTCAAATCGTCCAACCAGTTGCGAGTGCCCTGCATGAATTTCTCGGAAGAGATACGCCATGCGACAGCAGCTGAGGGGAAATAACCCCAACGGTTGTCCTTGGTGAACTTGGAACTGCCATCCGCACGGAACGTGGCGCTCAACAAATACTTGTCCTGGAAGCTATAGTTGGCGCGGGCGAAGAAAGAAAGCAGGTTGTCGTCCGCATTGACATACTTGTTTACTTGGTAAGGAGTGCCCTGCGAAGAAAGACTCCATGCCTGCTGTGCGGTAAACGTAGTGGGATAGAGGCGCAAGCGATCGTCGTTGAGCGAACTCTTCTTGCTAATCATTTCCTCACCCAAGAGGAGCGTGAGGCTATGGTCGTCATTGTTGATGAGCTTTTTGAAATCATAGCTCAAGGTGTTGGTATTGCGGAAAGTATGACGCTGCGTGTCGGCGAAATAGGCCATGGGATGTACGCCATTGGCGTCGACACTGTTTGTGCGGGCGTTGTAGGTGCTGTTTCCGTAATACTTCTTATCTGTATTATAATACCAATCCAGGCCAAATTCGCTCCTGAATTTCAGATTCTTGATGATTTCCCAGTTGAAACTGCCGTTCATGTTGAAAGTTTGGCGAGTTTGCTCCTTATCGGTATCATACACCGCGGTGATAGGATTGGTAAGCTGCAACTCGGGGTCATAGCCATCGCTCAGGTCGGGGAAGTTGAACATGGGATAAATCATCACGTTCTTCATGCGGGAGTCAGCGGAGGAAACCTCTGTCTTGCTCTCATTGGCGCCCGCTCCGTTCACCTTGGTGTTGGCATAGCGGATAGAGAACTCCACGCTCACCTTTTTGTTGATGTCATGGCTCAGCTTCAAACTCAAGTTGTCACGGCGATAGTTTGAGTTTAACATGATAGCCTTGTCACTGATATGGGCATAGCCGAAATTGAACTTGGTCTTCTCCGAGCCACCACTGATGCTGAGGTTATGGTTGAAAGTCTCACCCGTGCGGCCAAACACTTGGTCTTGCCAATCATTGGCAGCCGCGTTGGCATAGAGGTCCGCGTCTTGCCAATTGCCGAAAAGCTCGGTGAACTTCTCCTCGTTATCTCTCAACAGAGCATATTCTCGTTGCCAAGTCACATAATCCATGGGGTCAAGAGTGTCCAAGGTCTTGGCCATCTTCTTCCAACTATAATAAGCGTTATAGTTTACGCTCACTTTGCCTTCCTTACCGCTTTTGGTAGTAATCAGGATTACACCGTTAGCACCGCGGGAACCGTAAATGGCAGTAGAGGAAGCGTCTTTCAAGACAGTCATGTCCTCAATGTCTGAGGCCGGGATGTCGCTGATTGACTCCACGGGGAAGCCATCCACAATAAACAACGGAGTATTATCTCCTGTAATGGAACCTCCGCCACGCACGCGGATTCTCATCTCCGCGTCAGGAGAACCTTCGGTAGTGGTGATTTGCACACCAGCCATCTTACCCGCCAATGCCTCGCTGACGTTGGCGACAGGGACAGCATTCAGCTCTTCGCTGCCCACGGTAGCCACGGAACCAGTCAAGTCTTTCTTTCTGACGGAACCGTAACCGATGACCACCACGTCGTTCAGGCTCGTGGCCTCATCTTCCATGGTGATATTCACGGTACTCTTACCGGAAACGTTCACCGTTTGCGTCTTCATGCCGATGTAGGACACCGACAACTGGTTTTGGTTACCTTTCAGGGTAATGGAGAAATTACCATCCAAGTCTGTCACCGAACCATTTCCTGTCACGCCGACTTCCATGATGGTGGCACCAATGATGGGCTCTCCCGTTGGGTCTACGACGGTACCTTTCACCGTCTGAGCACTTACGTTCGCCGCCAAGCATAGCATGAACGCAATAAGTGCTAATCGTACTTTTTCAAAATAGTTAGACATACATTTATTTTATTAGATTAGTAATATCGCTTAGGTTAGCCTGTTCAGTATGTGCAAAAATAGGCAATAATTTTGAAACGTAAAAAGAAAACCACTGTTTTTTTTCGATTTTAACACAAAAAAGAGCGAAATACCAGGTAAGCCCCCATGCTCTACGTCGTCCGCTTCATAACTGCCAATAAAGTCAATTAATCGCGTTCGGCAATAAGTGTAAAATCGCCACATTCGCCGCGAATCATTCGCCCATAGGAAAACAAGTTATTTTGCTCTGCGATTTAACTTGTTTTGCCTCACAAAATAAGTTATTTTGACGGGCAAAATAACTTATTTTGAAATCCAGTTTTCCCATCAAGGCGAAACCATGCGCCTTTCATCCTCTCTCGCGCACACATACATATATATATATTAATATAACGTGAGTTCGGTATAAGAAAACGATTGAAAAAGTTGTGGG